>Ga0209102_1000631_pt1 | contig 22053 bp, 16 predicted proteins | sample ConPoolayeHmetaG_FD_185483 | JGI IMG/M metagenome (GOLD analysis project Ga0209102, IMG submission 185483) | Hot spring microbial mat communities from California, USA to study Microbial Dark Matter (Phase II) - Cone Pool mat layer H metaG... ...
AACTCCCCGGGAGGAGGTTTTTGCTAAGACCCATATAAGAGATAATCGCTTTTTTTGCTTTTCCTCCTCTAATTCTGGATGATTTAGAGGTATTTAGCGATGACCTTCTTTCTAGGTACGATGTCCCCGAACACCACAGTTCATCTCTAACTGCGGGGGTGAAAAATTTTGTAGACCTCTTTCAGATACTCACGGTCAATTTTAGTGTAAATCTGAGTAGTCGTAATACTGGTATGTCCTAACATCTCCTGAACCGCTCTTAGATTGGCTCCACCCTCTAAAAGATGAGTGGCAAAGGTATGGCGAAAGGTATGGGGTGAAACCGGTTTGGTTATCTTCGCCTTTTTTAGATATTGGTTCAAAATCTTCCAGAGCCCCATTCTTGATAATCGTTTACCGCGCACATTCAGGAATAAAAAATCGGATGGTCTTTTTAAGTATTTCGGTCGGGCCAAATTCAAGTAGTCCTTTATGGCATTGATGGCCGGGGTACCAATCGGCACTACCCTTTCTCTTTTTCGCTTTCCGAAGACGGTGATATAACCATCTTCTAAGAAGAGGTTATTCAATTTTAAGATGAGAAGTTCCTCGGCCCGCAAACCAGCCCCATAAAGAAGTTCAATCATTGCCCGCGCCCTTATACCATCATAGCTTTCATCTTCGGTACAGACCTTAATTATTTTTTCTACTTCCTCAACCGATAAAACGACCGGCAGTTTTCTCTTTATCTTCGGAAGTTCTATATCCTCAGTCGGGTCTTTGTCAATCAAATTCTCTTTCAAAAGGAAACGAAAGAAATTCCTTAAGGAGATAATCTTCCGGGCAACCGAAGCCGCACAGAGATTTAAGGAATATAATCCACGAATAAACCTTCTTAGGTCATCGGTTGAGATATCTTTCAAATCACCTTTTTGCAGAAAAGAAAGAAATTGTTTGGTATCGGTAGCATAAAAAGTAGCCGAGACTTTAGTTAATCCCTGCTCAACCATGAGAAAGTTAATAAATCTTTCCTGGATATTATTAAAGTAATCCGACATCTTTTAATCTATCCTTATTAAGAACGGTATCTTTACCGTAATTTTTATCATCCGGTTGGGGATGGTCAATATTATAATGAAGCCCCCGGGATTCTTTCCGTTGGATAGCGGACTCGGTAATAAGCATTGCCACAATTAGCATATTTCTCAATTCCCACACCTCCGGGTCAGTAATAAGAATTGCCTCCTGGTCAAAGATTGAACGAGGGAGGTTAATGGCTATCTCGCGCAAAAGTTCCCAATTTCTTTTCAGTTGTTGGTCACTCCTCACAATTCCAACATTCTCCCACATCGCCTTTTTCAACTCCCAAGTCAATTGCTTTATTTCTCCTTTATCCATTTCAATCTTATGTATCTTTTTCTCATTTAGTTTGGGTATTAGACAATGGACATCGGACACTTGGGACAATGCCTTTTTTGCGGCCCGATTGGCTAAAACCAGGGTTTCTAAAAGGGAATTGGATGCCAAGCGATTTGCCCCGTGCATCCCGGAATAACTACATTCACCGGCGGAAAATAACCTCTTGATTTTTGTCTCGCCGTCCCTATTTACCATTATCCCACCGCAAAGGTAATGGGCCGCCGGGACAACCGGAATCAATTGTTTGGTAATATCAATCCCTAAATTGAGGCAAGTATGATAAATATTAGGAAAACGTTCTCTTATCCGAAACGGGTCTAAATGGGTCAAATCTAAGAATTCATACTCTCGCCCCTCTCTTTTCATCTCATTATATATCGCCCGGGCAACGACATCCCGGGGTGACAAATCACCCGTTTCACTGTATCGCCTCATAAACGGTTCGCCCTGTCCATTTCGCAAGATGCCACCTTCGCCCCTGACTGCCTCGCTGATTAAAAATATCCGGTCATTAATCTTAGATCCGAAGAGCGCCGTCGGATGAAACTGAATAAATTCCATATTGCAAACCTCAACGCCTTTCAAGAAAGCCAGGGCAATTCCGTCACCGGTGGCGATAGACGGATTGGTGGTGTGAAGATAGACTTGACCGATACCGCCGGTTGCCAAAAGGGTAATTGAAGAGATTATTCGGATTATCTCCCGATTTTCTATATCAAAGACATAAGCGCCAAAACATTCCTCATCTTTGATAATTAAATCAATCGCCAGATGCCGCGGTTTAATCTCAACATTTTTCCGACCGCGTTGCAATCCAAGGAGTGTCTCTTCAATTACCCTTCCGGTATAATCCCGGGCGTGGACGATTCTCCTTCGGCTATGCCCACCTTCTCGCCCCAAATCAAATCGCAAATTTCCTTTGGCGTTATAATAAGTGGAAAAGTCAACACCCAAGGTATAAAGTTCGGTAACTAAATTTGGTCCTTCTTCACAAATCCCCTTCACCACTTCTTCTTTCGCCAGTCCCTCTCCAGCTTTTATTGTATCCGCCGCATGAATAAAGGGTGAATCATCGTCGCCGAACGCTGCGGCAATACCCCCTTGGGCATAATTGGTACTGGAATCGGCTGATTCCTTTTTTGTTACCAAAATAACCCGGCCGGCTTCTTTTACCTTATAAGTGAACCATAGCCCAGCCAGACCACTGCCAATTACTAAAAAATCGGTCTCCCGGGTCTTCATCTAATCATCATATGCCAGCGTTTATTGGGGAAAAATGAGGCAATCAAGGAATTAACCACTCAAAATTTATAACTTAACCCCAATTTTAGTTCCGGCTGAATTTGGAATTCATAAGAGAGACGTCGCTTTTTATCAAAGAGATAACTACAATCAAAAACACTGATTGCCCGTAGGAGTAAATTTCCGGCAAAGAAAAATTTCGCCCTCAGGTGATAATTCCTCGCCCGGCGCCGCATTCGCCAGTAATCAATCCTTGCTGAATCGGATGCCCACTGCCAACTATCTTCTCCAAAGTAACCGTTCTTTGTTAAGTAATCCTTCTGTTTTTCCGGGTCATCCGGGTAACGATTTCTTCCCTCCCGTAGGACAATTTCATTATATTCATTGGAAGAATTATATTCTTCCAATATTTTATAATATTCATCACCTTTTTTATTCTGATTGGCTCCGGAATGCCAGGCGGCGAAGAGGACCGCATCTTGGTTTATAAACTTACCATAGGTCCGGGAGGCAATGAATGAAAGAAAGAGAAGCCCATCGGTTAAAAGATAAACCTCTCCCCGTAGTCTTTCCCTTAATAAAAGTTGCCCGGAACCAGGTAGCACCGCTGCTGATAAGAGATAAACACCTTTCGGTAAATAATTGGCAAAAGAAAAAGAGAGGAAGAAGAAAAAGACGACTTTCATTTTTTTATATCTATTCATCTTGTCTCCTTATAATTTAATAAACTTCTTTTGATACACCCTATCCTTTGTCTTCAACTCAATAATATAAATACCCCTACCCAAAGAATTCATTTTTAACCTTCCTCCTTTTCCACCAATTCGTGCCCCTTTCACATCATAAATCACTACCTCCCCTGAGGGGATTTCAATCTGATTAAGATAATAAGTCTTTAACCGAAACCCCTCCCTTTTCCCTTGACTGGTTTTAGTAATTGCCAGATAGGATAGATTTACCATCTTGGCATAGATATCCCAACCCTGATGGCGACGGTTATCAATCCAAGCAAAACCGATTTTATTCTTAGAGACCCGAACACCCTGACCGATTAACCACTGATTATTTCCCGGAAAAGAATCCGGTCGGTTAATTAAGCAATTGCCACCAATTCTTCTTTGGGTTGAATCAAATCGCTGGGCATAGATATCCCAATCGCCGTCGCCCTTGCGTCCGTCCATCCAGATAAATATAATAGAACTATTTTCATCAATATCAACCGTTGGTGAATACTGGTCCTCTCTCGTCGCATCATCATTAACCCGAAAATTACCTCCAATTCTCTGACCATTAGTTAGAAACACCTGGGCATAGATGTCTACATTGCCGTTCCTTTCGTCCTCCCAGGTGATTACGAAGTAATCCTGATTTCTGGTACAGGCCGGATAACCCTGAAAGGAGTCGCTCGTTTCATTAACCTTAAAATTATTTCCGATGGGTGAACCCTCTTGGTTAAAGAGTTGGGCATAGATATCAAAGTTTCCTTCCCGGTCATCCATCCAAGTAATAACAAAATTGCCCTTTTTATCCATGGCGCAATAGGCATATATCTGGTCACCAGTGATGAAGTCATTTATTCTAAAGTTGGCGCCGATTGGATTTTGATTTCGATCGTAGCGCTGTCCATAAATATCCCAACTACCCTCTCGCCGATCCATCCAAACGACTAAGAAATTCCCAACACTGTCTGAACTGACAATTGGATACCACTGAGTATTTTCCTTTGGGTGATTTACTCGGAAATTAGTTCCAAGACGGTTTCCCAATTTATCGTAAAACTGGGCATAGATATCAGGATCTCCCTCTCGGGTATCAGTCCAGACAATGAGAAAATTGCCGGTATGGGCCCGGGCCGCTGCCGGATAGAATTGATACGAGACCGAAGTTGCATCATCCACCCGGAAATTTTTCCCAAGGAGATTCCCTAAGGAATCAATTCTTTGGGCATAGATATCAATATCGCCATTTCTCTCGTCTTCCCAGGTAACCAAAAATTCTCCCTGATTGTCTACGGTAATAAAAGAACACCTTTGATGCGTGGAGGCATAGTCATCGTTGACCCGAAAGTTCTGACCAATTCTCATCGTATCCCGCAAAATTTGACCATAGACATCCGGATTTCCTTCCCGACTATCTTCCCAGACCACCCAGATATTTCCGTCAGTGGTAATATTGATGTCATTCATTCCTAATACCGCATTTGGATTATCGTCACTCACCCGAACACTCCGGCCAATGCGATTCCCCTCCTGGTCAAACATAACTAAATAGATATTTGGATTCCCTTCGTGGTCCGAAAGATAAGAGATATAAAATCTTCCTGTCGGGTCAATCACAATCCGGGCGGCCGATTGATTTCCCGAACTTATTTCATTAACTAAAAAATTCGGTCCAATCCTCTGCCCATTTGGAGCAAATCGCTGGGCATAAATATCAGGATTACCGTTGCGCCCATCGGTCCAGACAATAATGAAACTACCATCTTTCTTCATTGCCACTTCGGGGGCACCTTGGTCAAAATTGGTATTATCATCATTCACTAAGAAATCCCCACTAAGGGGGTGGCCATTCTTATCAAATCTTCGGGCATAGATATCCCAAGACTGGCCCCGACCATCCTGCCAGACAACGACAAAGTTTCCCTCACTGTCAGCAGCACAAGAGGGATGATATTGTAGCCAGGGTCCTTCGTTGATTCGAAAATTCGTCCCAATCCTCATTCCTTCTTCAGAAAAAACTTGCCCATAAATATCGCCGGGGTCATTTCGCCAATCATCCCAAACCACCAAGAATCTCCCCTGAGGCAAAGTCGTCAGCGCCACATCTCTCTGGTCGGTCTTTGTCCCATCGTCATTCGCCTTTGTATTATTACCAATTCTATTCCCCTGAGCGTCATAAATTTGAATATAGACATCAGAATTCCCAAGTTCTCTCCGGTCTTCCCAGGCAAAAACAAAATTTCCGGCGGTGGTTATACATAAATCAGATTCTCCCTGCCAGTTAAGGGTTCGGTCATCATTTACCCGGGTATTTATCCCTAATCGACTCCCCGAAAGTGAGAACCGTTGAAAAAAGACATCGGAGTTTCCATCCCGGGCATCACTAAAAGTAATGATTGCTGTCTCTTTCCCACCAACCCGGGGATGGAATTGTTTTGTTCCACCAATCGTATCGTCATTGAGTAAAAAATCATCCTTGATTAGACTATCCGGAAAATAAGGAAACCCAGAAGCGAGGGATGAAGAAAAATTCATCCTCTGTCTTCTATTTTCTAACCTTAAAATGCGGTCAAACAAATGACCATAATCACCCCTCGGTTGAAGGGGGAAAGAGAATAAGATACTAAAAACCAAGGTGAACAACAAGGTCCTAAAACCCTTGGAAGAGTTTCTCTCTTTCCGTTCCTTCACTTCACGACCCCGAATTTATAGAAAATTGGCCTCTTCTCTCCTTCTATTTCTAATTTTATAATATAGATACCGCTAGCTAAGGATTGGGTCCGAAGGGTTATCTCCTGAGAAAGGTTGGAATTTAAGGTTACCACACCACCTAAACCTTTCACTGGCTCACCGGTAATATCAAGTACCTTCCATCTTAGTTGGACCGGAGGTCTTCCGGTCTTCAATCTAATATAGCCCTCTTTGCCGCAGGGATTGGGATAGAGATAAAACTCCTCTAAGATTTTATTAGTGGGCATCGGTCCCGGAGAAGGTCTCTCTTTATAAAGCGGATTATTGTCCGGGGTTAAAAGAACCTTTCCCCAGGTTATACTAACTGCCGAAGGTAGATTATAGACATATAAAAATCCAACATCATCCGCCGCGGCCATTTCCAATTTTCCATCTCCATCAAAGTCAAAAAGAAGTGGCGGGGCAAAGACTGAACTATTGGTCAGCAAAGGAAAATACTTTAAGAAGGCACCTGTCTTACCATTAATTCCGAAAAGGCCATTATCCGGTGAACCAATAACTATATCTAGGATGCCATCACCATCTATGTCGCCAATCACCGGCGATGATTTAAAGATGAAGGGAAACTCTTCAATTATTATCCAACCAGCCATAACCTGCTCCCGCACATAGACCGAATCAAATTCCCGGGGATAATTTGGGCAAAGGAAACCTAAGGCATTAAAGGCATATATCTTATTTTTAGCCGAGATGATAACATCCCGATAGCCATCCTTATCGATATCGGAGAGGGATAAGTAGGAAAAAGATGGATAGTCAATTATCGCCCTTGATGAATATTTAATCGCCAGGGTATCGGATAGAATTAAAAGTTTATATCTTTGCGTTTCGGGAACTAAAATCAAAATCTCATTTTCCCCGTCTAAATCTAAATCACCAGCAATCGGCGGCGAGGGCGGAGGGAATGGTCTCTCGGCAAGTAGTAATCGCTTCTTAATCTCACCCCCTTGGATAAAATAGAGGATATGATTTTTGGTTAGGGCGAATATCTTTGGATTCAGCGAATCAATAATCACCAGCCCCAATAATGGTGAAGATAGAGAGATTGGAAAACCCGATAAGGTATCACCCTTCCCGGTAAATCCGTAAAGATACATATCCTCTGAGCCAAAGAAAATCTCTTTCTTATTGTCCTGATTGACATCAAAGAGATAAATCGGTGAACTGATTGGTCCTCGGGTAGTAAACTCCTGAAGATTTGTGCCTTCGGCGGAGAAGACAATTACCTTTCCTTTCTCACCACCAGCGATTACCTCTAAATCCTCATCACCTAAAACATCACCCACGGCAAAGGGTGTTTTTGTTACACTATTAATATAGGCAAAAGGTTCATTAACATAAGGCCGGCCATCTTCCTCATAAGCATAGATATCACCTAATGTATCCTGAACAATCAGTTCTATCTTTCCATCCCGATTTAAATCTCCATAATTTAAAGAAAAGATGTAGGTGCCAATCTCCTTAGGGAAATTCTTCCTAAATAGCTCCGAAGAGAAGGAGATGGTCATCAGGGTCTCCGGCTCGGTATTGGTCTTAACCACAAAAAATGTCTTACCAGAATAGCCGTTACTTGAAGGATTGGTATAAGGTGAGAAGACATCTAAAAACCCACCCTTAAAAAATGGGTCATATTTTGAGCCGAAAAACTCATAGGAACTTAATTCCATCCAGCCATCAAAGTCCTGAATTCCATCCCCTTCTTCCAAATCTATTCCCTTATGCTGGGGATTGATATTGATTGCATTATAAGGACCATATTGGGCAATTACTGCCTCGTCAATGTGCCAAATTAAGATACCGGACCCAGGCAAAAAGAAGTCATATTCTCCGTCTTCAATACTTACCAGAACTCCACCCTCCCGGTTAACAACGATTGTGTCTCTCTTCTTAACATCTACCTGCCGATTTTCAATTAAGAAGTATTCGGTATTGGTGATGGGAATTTTTATAATCACCGGATGTAAAGAATCGCCCCGGTACTTAAAGAGTGAAGAGTCCATAGACTGACAAAATACCGGAATGCTTTCCTTCGGTATTTTTAAGGTTAACGGTTCTACCCAGTTAAATAAGACTTTATGATAAGGGTCAAGAAGCGAAGGAATTGAACCAGGTGGTGCCCCGGCATAGTAATCACCGAGCCAGCCACCATAACCCATAAGGCTCCAGGCACCAACGCCCATTGAATAACCAGTCACATCATATAAGTCATAGGCACCAAGGAGATGGCTTACCTCATGGACAATAAGTCCTAAAAAACCATTCATACCATACTTCACTATTTCCCCACGATAAAGAGTATCCTGTCTTGTCATTTCGGGAAGGATTGTCGCAATATCAATCTCTCTTCCATCATCGGTTAGGATATAATCTTTTCCCAGATAAGCCCGAAGTGCCGCTCGGCCAATCGTCGCGGCATAAAGGTCAAATGGACTATTTCCTCTAATATCGGTCTGATTACAACTGCCGGCATGGAAAATGAGAAAGTAGTCGTAGTCGTGCCAGTTAATTTTTGGGTCACGGTCGGCAATCCGAATGGCATCCTCCATTAACCGACAAAGCCCCATCTCCACCCCGGTCATACTAAAATCCGGTGGAACTTTATGCATTGTGTCCCCATAATAGAGCATAGTATTGGGTAGTTGATAACAATCTAAGACCCCTTCGGGCATTACCTTGAAGTCAATGTAAAGTCGGCCATAAGAGTTATGCAAAAAATAGTTGCGGACAGCCTCTAACTGTCGTTCAAAATATCTTTTGGTATGCGGTGGGTCATAAAAAAGACCATCCTCCGGGGAAAGAAAACCCATCAGGTCCATCTTGCCGTTGCCGGTTGTTAAGGTATCATTATCCTCCAGAAATTCTACCCGCAGTGCCAAAAGTCTTACGGTATCTACTTCCTTTCCTTTTTGGCGGTCAAATTTTCTAATTTGGGGATTACGCTGAGATTTAAAACGGGAAACTTTCTTAATAATCTTTTCCAATGATTTAACCACCGCCGGCGAAGGTGTTTGGTAGCTCTTTTGTAAAGTAAGAGGCGGGGTATACCCAGCATTAATATTAAAGATTAAAACTAAAAAGATAAAAATAAGATTACGGACTTGGGTCTTGGCTATTTCCCATCGCATATTTAATCTCATATCGGAGAGGGAGGGATTTGAACCCCCGAGGCTTACGCCTACGCGATTTCGAGTCGCGCGCCTTCAGCCACTCGGCCACCTCTCCTTAATTTTCTTCTCTTCTTAAAGAAACCTTGCATCAACTCTTTTATTCTTTCTTTTTCCACATCGCCCCTAATCTCTACTTTATGATTAAAGAGTTTCTCTCTCACCAAATCAACCACCGAGCCACAGGCACCAAATTTTCGGTCCGATAGTCCGAAGACCAATCTTTTAACCCGGGCCAAAAGAATTGCTCCGATACACATCGGACAAGGTTCTAATGTGCAGTAGATGGTAGTATCGGTGAGTCGCCAATTATTTAGATAATTAGCTGCCGCGGAGATGGCAAGGATTTCCGCATGGGCGGTGGGGTCTTTTAATCCTTCAGTTTGATTATAACCCCGCCCGATTATCTTATTATTGAAAACAACCACCGCACCAACCGGGACCTCATCTTTCTCATACCCTTTAATTGCCTCTTTAATCGCTTCTTCCATAAAGAGCGAGTCATCTCTCATTTCGCTTTCTTATTTTAATTTGCGCCTGAGAGGGCTCGAACCTCCAGCCTGCGGATTCGTAGTCCGCCGCTCTATCCAATTGAGCTACAGGCGCAACCCTTTATTTTATCAACTAATTGAATAAAGTCAAATCCCTTGATTGACACCTTTTATAACATCGCTTCTAAAATTGACCAGGGTAGGCCTTCCTAAAATATCTCTTGGCCGCTGCCGCCTTAGTTTTTAACCACTGATAATTATTTAGATACCAGGTAATTGTCTTTTCAAGACCTGTGGCAAAATTTGTCTTCGCCTCCCAGCCCAACTCCCTTTTTATCTTCTCTGTTGCTAGGGCATAACGGAAATCATGACCCGGTCGGTCTCTAATGAATTCAATCAACTCCAACGGCTTTTTGAGAATGGTTAATGTCTCTTTAACCACCTCAATATTTTCTTTTTCGATTCCCGAGCCAAGGTTATATGTCTCGCCAACCTTCCCTTTCTCCAGAATCTGGAAAATACCCTCAACGCCGTCCGAGAGGTAGAGCCACTCTCGGATATTTTTCCCCGTGCCATAAACCGGAATTTTTTTATTCTCTTGGGCAAGCAAAATGGTTAGTGGTATAAGTTTTTCCGGATATTGAAATGGACCATAAGTATTAGAAGGTCGGGCGATAATCACCGGTAGGCGATAAGTGCGATAATAAGCCCTGACCAGCATATCGGCCGCCGCTTTACTGGCCGCATAGGGGGAGTTAGGTAAAAGGGGGTCGGTCTCTTGAAACTTACCAAGGTATTTCTCGCCGTAGACCTCATCGGTGGAAATGTGTAAAAATCTTTCTACCGGATTAACCAAAATCGCATCCAGTAAGGTTTGGGTGCCTTTGACATTCGTCTCAATAAATGGCGCCGCATTTAAGATACTCCGGTCAACATGCGTCTCGGCCGCAAAGTGAACGATTGCCTCCGGTCTCTCCCTTTGCAAAATCGCTCGCACATCTGCTCGTTTAGCGCAATCTCCTTTATAGAATTTAATCTTCCCTTTTGGCAATCTTCTTAAATCACCGGCATAAGTTAGTTTGTCCAGAACAACAATTGAATATCCCCTTAAAACCCCCTGGCGAACAAATTCACTGCCAATAAAACCAGCACCACCAGTAACTAAGATTTTTTTAAACATTGAAGGTAAATGGGTGACGCGGCCTTTCCTCATACCTTATCTCATCCGGTGGTCTCTTTCTTCCTCTGCCCTTAAAAAGCCGATTGGGGAAATTTATCAATAGCCCCGGCTTTTTCCCAATATTCTCATAGCCGTGAACTACCCCGGGGGGAATGATTACCTTTTTCAAATCGCCTTCTTTAATCGTCAAGACCATCTTATTCCAATAAGTTGGCGATGCCTTCCGATTATCCCATAAAAAGAGCCGGAAATTTCCATAACCGACAAAACAGAAATAGTCGGTCTGCTCTTGATGGACGTGTGGTCCTCTTCTCTGTCCGGGTAAGGTCTGGGAGATATAAGACATCACAGGATAAATCTCCTCATCTATCTCATCTTGGCGAAACAATTCCACCAGCCATCCCCGCTCATCAACATTTTTCTTTAACTCTTCAATCACTACCCCGGCAATCTCGCCGTAACGAAATCGTCCTCTACCCATCCCAATAATTCAAATTTCTACCTCAGAATCATCGGATAAAAAAAGGCGAAGGGGACCCAAAGATTCCCAATTTTTAATTACCCGGGCATTTCGCCCGATAACCGAACAATCCATCGCTTTAATACCCCGGATAATACTTGCCTCTAAGATGATTGAGAATTTAATCAATGAGTTTTCTATCCAACAGTTATCGCCAATCGCCGTCCCCGGTTCAATCTCTGAGCCGATTATCTTGGTATTCTTACCAATCACCGCCGGTCCTCTTATCTGAGAATCTTTTATTTCACTTCCTTCTTCAATTACCACCCTTCCCTCAATTAAACTACTTTCCGAAACCCGGCCTTTTATCTCTCGCTCAATTAAGTTATCTAAAACGATACGGTTTGCCTCTAAGAGCGTATCCTTCTTTCCGGTATCCAACCACCAAGAATCAAGGATATGAGACTTCACTTTATTTTTAGAGTCAATCAACACCTGGATGGCATGGGTAATCTCATACTCACCGCGAGCCGATGGCTTTATCTGCTCAATCGCCTTATGGATAGCGGAAGAGAAGATATAAACACCAATTAAAGCAAGATTTGATTTCGGGGCTTTTGGTTTCTCTTCCAAATGGACGATTTCACCCTTTTCATTAAGGCTTGCCACACCAAACCGAGAAGGGTCAGGAACCTCTTTTAAGAGAAGAAATGCATCCGCCTTCGTTTGCTGAAATCCCTGGATAAACCTTGATAAATCCTGACCGATAAGATTATCTCCTAAATACATTAAAAATGGCTCCTCTTTAAGAAATTCTTTTGCAACCTTTACCGCATGGGCAAGACCGAGTGGTTCATCCTGGACAATGAATGTGAAGTCAACCATCGGCTCTCGCTCCCGGCGGTATTGTTCCAAACTTTCTCTTATCGCATTTTTGGTCTCCGGAGCAACTATTACACCAATCTCCCTTAGACCACTTTTAATCACATTATCCAGAACGAAATGTAAAATTGGGCGGTTAGCTACCGGAACCAGTTGTTTCGGAATATTATGAGTAAGTGGTTTAAGTCTTGTTCCCTTACCGCCGGCTAAAATCAAACACTTCATCACCAACCTTCATTTTACCCATCCTCTTAAAAAAGTCAACCAAGCAACCGAGGGTGCCCTTGTTGACCAAATCAATTTTTGTGGTAAATTTATGAATGTTAAGAAGATTTTTGTGCGGGTCCTCTTTTAAGTTATCCTTCTTAATTCTTATCCTATTTTCTTCTATTTTAGCCCAGAAGGTGAACGGTGATGCCGACAGCGATTGTTTCTATATACCGCGGAAGGCAAAAAAATCAAATCGGCGACCACCGGTTTTACTTTATCTCAGTTGTACCGGGGCAACGGCAAAGGATTTGATGGCCAATAAAATTGTTGGCGATAGTTTAGGTTGGATTCTTGTCGCCTGCCATAAGTGTAAGAAACACCGGGACATCTGGCTCAATGACCAGGATATTATAAAGACATATCAGAAGGTGATAAAGAATTACCAGATAGACTCATCCCGTATTTTTATTTATGGCTTTTCCGCGATGGGGGTTCAGGCTTTAATTGAGTTATTTCTCCACCCAGAAATCTTTCGTGGAGCGATTCCGGTCTGTGCCCATTCTCAAATGATATCTCTTGCCCGCTGGGAAACATTAAAAGACCATTTGGTCTATTTGATCTCCCGAACCGAAGACTGGAACCTTTTGGAGAATAAATTCATCCATCAGGTATTCCAGGAGCAGAAGATTAAGGATACACTGGTCATCACACCCGGGAGGCATGATATTGGTGATAGTATTGAACTACTTAAAGCGGCAATCTGGCTTGATAAAAATTCCCGACTCAAAAGATAATCATCGTCATTTATTTGGGTAGAATTTTAGTATTTGACTTCGGCTAATTAACTGTTATAATTATAAAAATATAAAATATAAAATAGGAGGGATTATGTATTGCCGAAGTTGTGGTAAGGAAGTGTCGGAAACAGCCGAGATATGTATCCAGTGCGGTAGTAAGCCATTAGTCGGAAGAAAATACTGCCAGAACTGCGGAGCGGAAACCAACCCAAAGGCCGAGGTCTGTATAAAGTGTGGGGTGAGACTTTTGGGTGGAGTAAGACCAGAAGGGCAGAAGGATTGGTTGATTGCCCTTCTCTTATCAATCTTCTTAGGTGGATTGGGTATTGACCGATTCTATTTGGGCTATATCGGGCTCGGTATCTTAAAACTGATAACCGGTGGCGGTTGTGGAATCTGGTGGTTGATTGATTTAATCTTAATTGCGACCAATAAGTTGAAGGATGCGGAGGGGAGGGAACTTTATAAGAAATAATCTCGCCTTTTGGTATAAAGATTCTACATTTATAAAAAGTCAGATTTTTAGATTTCTATGCCTCGCTATTTCCGAAGGATTTTCTTTCTTCTCGGGGTAATTATTTTTCTCTCCTTAATTCCACCCCAGAAATTCAAAAGACTCCCTTCACTTTGCCTGAATAAACGGTTGTTTGGTTTTTGTCCGGGTTGTGGAAGTTTGCGGGCATTAGTCTATCTCTTTCACTTAGATTTCACCCAGGCAATAAGATATAATATAAATTGTATTATTACCGGACCGCTACTCCTCTTTCTCTTTGGCTTTTATCTTTATAAAGGAATTCTTGGCCGCGGCACTCATTTAACGCAAGCCAAGAAGAAGAACAATGAATAGAAAGATGATTGCCGCCCCACCGAAGAGTAACCAACCAACATAAGTTGTAAGCAATCCCGTATGTAAAGCCTTTAAACTCCGGATGATGATGTTGAAAAATTTCCTTAATTGCTCATAGATATCAAAGAACTTGGTATCGGCAATCTTATAGGCTTCGTTAAGAACTTTTATTGATTTAACTGAATCATAGAAGTAGGTGCCAGGAAACTTGGCTTCATCAATATCAATGACATCGGTTCTGGTTTGACCACCATCCGGCAGGGTAACGATTACCTCCGGTGCCGGGGAGATTAATTCACCACCGACAAATACCTCTACCCACTTCGCCTTCTTCTCTTGTCTTAAAAGGAACAGGATAAAACCGATAACAAGACCGATAATAATTAGAACTGTCGGTAGGGTAAAAGAAATCGTCTCTAAGTCAGTAGTTATCCCAAGGATTGGGTCAATGAAATAGCGAAGGGGCAATTGGACATATACCCCAAAGAGAATACAGAGCAAAGCCAATACTACCATCGGTATTGCCATACCGAGACCAACCTCCTTTACTTTTGGTAAATTCTTCGGTCTCTCGCCTAAGAAGACGGAGTGCAGAACCTTTAAGAAAGAGGCAAGGGTTAAAACACTACCCAACATTGCTGTCATCAAGAAGATGACAAAAAACCAGGCAGAACCATAAACTGGTTTACTGAGTTCAAAAACCCCTTGATAGATTAGCCATTTGGAGAAAAAGCCATTTAAGGGCGGAACACCGGATATGGCCAGAGCGGAAATTAGACAAGTGGTAAAGGTTAAAGGCATTGCCGTTGCCAAGCCACCCAAATTTTCCAACTTCATCTCATCGGTCCGGTATTCTACGGAACCAGCACAGAGAAATAGACAGGTTTTATAAATGGCATTATTAATCATATGGAATAGTCCACCGATAATCCCTAAGGGTATTCCAGTGCCAATTCCTAATACCATATATCCAACCTGACTGACCGCATGAAAGGAGAGGAGTCTTAGAAGATTTTTTTGCATCAGAGCCATTGCCACCGCGGCAATGATTGTCAAACTACCGATTGTCATTAAGAGAATCGACATCGCCGAATTGGGCACAATCTTAAATAGGTCCAGGGAGAGGCGGGTTAAAAGATAAATCCCTAAGAGTTTATCCAAGGAAGCTGGCAGTAATGCCATAACCGGAACCGGGGCATATTCGGCGGAATCCGGAATCCAGGTATGAAAAGGCATCGCCCCGGCCTTGGTCAAGGCGCCAATCAAGAGTAATAAGAAGGCAACAATCGGTAAGGGACTGTTAAGGGGAAGGTGGATATTGCTCATCTGTAATGTCTTAGTAATATGGTAGACAATCGCCACTCCGATGAGCATCGCAATATCTGAGCCGCCAACCATAACCAATGCTTTATTGGCTGCCTTTTCTGCTCCGGGTTTACCAAGGGAGATTAAGAGATAGAGTAAAATTGCCACCGCGCCCCAGGCAAACAATAGGATAATAAGATTATTGGAAAGCAAAGCCAGGGCAGTAGCACTCATTGTCCAGAGTAGATAGGTATAATATTCATTGAGTCTTGGCGAGCCTCTCATCTTCTCTATTGAATAGAGGGCAATTAAAAGACCGAAGAAGAATGAGGCGAGCAAGATGAAGGCACTGAAATGGTCGGCGACTAAATCCAATCCAATTCCTGGTCCGGTCCAACTTGATTGGGAAATCAGTTGAAGGGTAAAATTCATTCGACCGGCAATAAATATCATTATCCCGAAAAGAAATGTGATTGACAACACAAGGACCGTTATTATCTCCCGGAATAGTTTTATCTTCTTAGGAAAAACGAGCGTCAAAAACCCGCCAACCAGAGGCAAGATTATCGGTAATAAAAGGATATTCTGGTTCATTTATTATCCTCCTTGACCTAAGACAATCTTTGCATAACCAGTGCCCAAAATGATAGTATCTTTGGCTAAATCTAAAAAGATTGCCCGCACCCCAGGGATGAGAAGAATGCCAAGAATGATACAAAGAAGTGAAAGGACGACCAGTGGTGTCTTCATTGCTATTGGCACCTCTTTAATTTCACTGAGCCGGGAGGGTAAGATTCCCAAAAATGTTCGCCTTTGCATCCGGATAAAAGAAGTTAGAGTTAAGACCGCCGAAACCCCGGCAATCGCCGCTAATAGATACTGCTGCGCTTCAATCGCCGCCAAGATGATAATCAGTTTTGACCAGAATCCATTAAAAGGTGGAACCCCAGATGCGGCAAAGGAACCGATAAAACCGGAGACTGAGGTGAAGGGCATCTTTTTGGCCAGTCCACCCAATTTCATTATCTCTCGGGTACCGGTGGCATATTCAATCGCCCCAGAATTAAGAAAAAGCAGAGACTTAAATACCGCATGATTTAATAGATGAAAAAGTCCACCGATAATTCCTAAGGGCGTCCCCAAACCAATGCCCAGAAGGACATAGCCAATTTGACTGATACTGCAATAGGCTAAAAGTCGCTTAAGGTCGTTTTGGCCTAACTGGAGTAAAACACCAATAATCATTGAGGCACCAGATAAAAAGAGAAGGATAGATGAGACAATTGGTGTAATTCCGAAGATGTTAAAGAAGACGCGGATTATTGCATAGACACCTAAAATCTTAATGACCGCTCCGGAGAGTAAGGCGGAGATTGGTGCTGGTGCCGAAGGGTGGGCATCGGGTAGCCAGGCGTGAAATGGCACCAATGCTGCCTTTAAGCCAAATCCGATAATAAATAAAATGGAGCAGAGGATGATAATTGGCTTTGTGCCCTGCCCGGCAATCACTTGGGAGATATCCGCCATATTTAAGGTTGAAATAGCGGCATAAATTAAAGCGATGCTCAAAAGAATTAAGAGGGAGGCGATTTCGCCCATAACCATATATTTGAAAGCCGCCTCCAATTCTTCATCTCCGGTGCCAAAGGCAACCAAGGCATAAGAAGAGATGGCCGAAATTTCAATGAAGACAAACATATTGAACAAATCCCCGGTTATAGAAATTCCGTTCATACCGGCAATCATCAGCATCAAGAGTGAATAGAATTTATATTTTGCCGTGAACTTTTCCATATAGTTAATTGAGAAGATGGTCGCCATCAGGCCGACGAGGTTGATAACTAAAAGCATTAGAACACTTAATCCATCAAGGACCAATGTGATACCAAATGGTGGGCGCCAGCCGCCGATGAAATAGAGGATATGTCGTTTTGTTGCCATCTCAATTAGGGTGAAGATGGTCAAGATGAATAAAGAGAGAGTCGTCAGGTTAGCGGCAATGTCGGAGAATTTTTTGGCGATCCGCCTCCAGGCCGAACCGAAAAGATAGATAACAAATGCCGCCCCGAGGGGTAGGGCAACAAAAACGGGTAATATCTTATCCATTCTCTAAAATATTAGCAAGAAGAGGAGAATAACACCGACGAGCCCAAGGGCAATTAACAATGGCATCGCCATCTTATCTAAGGGCAATGATAATGGCATTCCGCCATCCGGTGCTGTTTCCTTTTCTTCTTCTCTTTTAATTTCTTCGGACATTTCTTTACCCTCCATTATACTGATTTTAAGAATTTGTCAACTAATTTCTGCCAAGTCTCATCCGAGAGTTGGCAGGGGAAATCGGGGCAAAATTCACCACCATCCGTAATTGTCACCTCACATTCTTCTTTTAGGGTTTGATTGAGTTTATCAAATTCGTCTTTCAGCCACTTCTCGGCGGAATTGCCTCTCAGGAAATCGCTTAAACTATCAACCAGGTCTTCGGGGTAGATTGTCAAGAGCCAACCCTTTTCGTAAGGGTCCTGATGAAGGAGTTCGGGGTGGTCAACAATCTCTTTATTTACTCTCACCACCTTACCCGAAATCGGTGAAGGAAGCCGAACAACCCGGTTCTTCATTTGAAACTGGAATTTCGTCTCCCCGGCCCTTACATCTTCGCCTTCCTTGGGCATTAGGAGTTCAGTAATCTCACCTAAGAGTTTTACCGCAAAGTCGTCAATACCAAATTTAACCGTGTCATCCTTTTCAATTCTCACCCAGGTGTGATAGGGATGGTAATAGGTATCAGAACGAAAGGCAAAACCAAGAACCTTCTTTTCCGATGGTATTTTTCTTCCCCGCCTCTTTATTAAAAGGGGATGGGCGTCCATTAAATCCTGAATCATCTGGTCAACCGGACAATGCCAGCATTCATAATTATTGGAACAGATTTTATAGGAGAAATCGCCGGTAAGCATATAGCGACACCTTCTCTTATCCGCCGGCAGGGTGCGAAGTTTTTCTATCGCCTTAGCAATTGATGGTTCTTCGGCATCCCTCCTTTTTCCATCAATCAGTGCCTGGTCAAATTCACAATTCTTACAGTCATAATTTCTTGTGCAGAGCCGATAGGCAATAACCCCGGCCTTCATCCAGATACACTCCTTTACTTCCTCACTCTTTTTTATCTCCCCTTTCATTACAACCTCCTTTTTTGATTTTGTCTCTACACTAATTTTATTCATTTTGATGTGCGCCATATCTTGATAAATAGAACACTTTTCCGGACAGCCAACACAAGGGTCTTCCCGGGCAAGACTTGTCCGGGGAATCATCTTCTTTACCGGATAAGCCTTACAGTATCTTACCACTATTTCTTCCAAGAAAGGGCATTTCATTTTAATTACCTCTTTCACATTTTACAATTAGCGATTTCTGTGCCAAATTTAATTAAATTAAGTCATTGATAATAAAAGACTTACAAGTTTTCCTTTATCCCTTTATTTATAATAATGTTGCAAATTGAATCAGATTTTAAAAAATCTAATAAAAAATTGAATTTAATACCATAATTTACTTTATGTAAAAGCATAATGTCAACTATTGCAACAGAAGTTGCGATTTTAAACAGAGCAAGAAAAATAAGGTCCCGGGAAACACTTTGAGGGGATTTTTACTCTATATTTAGATATGGGGAAAAGGCTAATTTTATTAAGTATAGTTAAATCAATAACTTATATTTTTAGCAATTTATACTTGGGAGGTAAAAATGAGAGAAGAGAATAAATAATTAAAAAGACCTGACTGCTTTTATCCGCGACCAAACCACCAAGCACCGCAGGGGATTTTTCTTTTTGAAGGGGGGAGTGCTACAGGGGGTGCTATTAGGTATAGTATTAAAAGCCCTATTCTATACCCTATTCTCTTGCCTATTCGGAGTTCTATTCGGTATCCTATTCTCTTACCTATTGGTTATCCTATTCTCTAACCTATTGAGAGTTCTATTCCCTATCCTATTGGGTGTCCTATTCTCCGCCCTATTCAGAGTGCTATTCGGGATGCTATTCTCTTTCCTATTCTTGGTGCTATTTTGGGTGAAGTAGAGAGTTTAACCCCACAAAAGAGAATGGCAAGGGAGATGAGGTTGGTTATTGATTAGAAGCGGATTATCTTTTTGACTTTATAACCGGCACCACTTCGCACCAGAGAGAAATAAACCCCAGAAGCGAAGGGCGAAGAACGATTAATAAATCTTCCATAGGCATCAAAGAATTTTTGGTCACTCGGATGGCAATCCCCCGCTTTTTTGGGATGGAATTGAGTCTCTATTGAAGAGATATTTCCTTGATTAGGATTCGGAATTGGGTTAAGGTCTTTTATTGCCATTACGATTTCCTCGCGCACCTTGATTAAAATCCCTTTATCTCCCTCCCAGTCCGCCCAGTTTCGCCCAATCCCCCTCACTTTTTCCCGGGCAATCTCCGGATTGATTGAGGATAAGATATTTATATATTCATAATCTTCAATGCCGTCTCTCAGCCACTTGAGCCGTAAAGAGGGGATTGGTTCGTCAAGACTGATTTTACTCCCCGGATAGAGGAGATAACCCTCACCATTATAAATATGACCATCAACAAAGACCCGGGGGTCTTCCCAGACATCTCTCTGCCAACTAACCACTCCCCAGTATAAAATCCCCTTCAGGCTATATAGGCTGGCCAGCCAGGGGATGATGCGGAATCCTAACAGAGGGTAGTCAATTAGCCATTTTGGGCTATAGGGGTCAGTGACCCCGGTTTGATAGACCCAGACCTCCTCGCCAAGTTTTTGCCTTTCTTGATAAAATGGCAAGTTCTCAAAATGGTTCTTTATCTTGGGCACCCAGATATCAATTGTTGGTCGACCGGTGCCGTCATCCAATAACCGTTCGTCTGGAAAACCGGGCCAATCGGAACGGGCGTCAAATTCATCAAAGGTGCAGAGGTGTTTAATATCACCGGATGAATGGAGGATTCTTGCCCACTCCTGGATTCTACCATACTCAGTCTTCTTCGGTTCATCAAAGGAGTAGTCAATGAGTAGTGGTTTATCCCTTAGATTACTAAAATAATTGCTTATATCCCTAAGATAACCACGATAGGGATAAAAATTATTTGAGGCACTTGCCCAGACCGGGATTTCTAAGACATTCATCCCCTTTTCTTTTAGATAAAAGTTGATGTTTTCCTCCATAGTGCCGGTTGGGAAGGAGAGATTAAAATCGGCCCGATAAACTGAATCACCAATGCAGAGTGGTCTGATATCAATCGGCATCGGTGAGGGTAAGATGCGATTTCGGAGGAGTTCCTCATAATAGCGGCGACAGATTAGATAAGGGTTTACCTTAGGATGGGCGGATATGACATCGGTGTGATTGAAGACAAAGAGGGTCTTTAAGGAAGGCCTCTTCGGTAAAGTAAAGGGAAGGACCTCCAGTTCAATCGGGAGAGAAAAATCTTTACGGTCGCCCGAAGAAGAGAGGAGTGATAACTTAACCTCACCTTCGTATTGCCCTTCATCGGCATCTTCTGGAATATAAAGGTCAACCCAGAAGAGATTTATTCCCCGGGCGCATCGCCTCTCTTCGGAAAAAGGGATCAGTGGGTCAGGGAAATAACCCGTAGTCTCTGGGATACTCCTACCCATTCGCTGGGAAGACTGGGTTACCCTTATAAAATATTCCTGATAAGTCTTAAAATTTTCTTTCCTGATGATGGAATTCCCTTGGCGCAAATCCGAATAGACGACCTTAATCTGGAAGTCTTCTTCGGCCAATATCCCAAACTGAAAGGATTCGTATTCGTTTTTCGCCCCTTTTAGGATAATTTTTCGGTCTTGTCTTTCCCAAAATGGTCTTTCATCCCTTATTCTTTCTAAGGAATTAAAGACCGTGATTTTATAGGTCTCTTTTGGTAAAAAATTCCCCCACAAAAGGGAAAGCACGAGGAAAAACACCAGGGGTCTCTCAGGCATCTCGTTCTCAGTCTCAGTCCAATCTAATTCTAACTAAAATAATTATACCCTAATTTAAAATATTTGTCAAGGATTATTTTTCCGTACTGTTTCTAGACATGGTATCTACCCTAGAGAGATCTTTTGGATCCGTGACTTGAAAAGATTCTTAAAATCCTATAATCTCCCAAAAAGGAGGAATTTATGGGTATTGCCGAAATCTATTATGAGAAGATCCGCTATGAAAAAGACCCAGTCCGGGTAAGAAAGAGACTTATTGAAATCCTTAAAGAGAATAAATTTAACATCGCAAAAACCGCAAGAGAACTTGGCACAACACCAAAAACAGTCCGGAAATGGTGGAAAAGATACAAAGAGGAAGAGAGGAAAGGATTAGTGAATCGCTCCAAAAGACCCTTAAACTCTCCCAATCGGACAAAAGAAGAGGTTAAGGAGCTGGTCATCTCTCTCCGAAAACCAAACGACAAACTGAACGTAAGAATTGGACCGAAGAAAATCCAAATCGAATTAGCGAAAAGATACGGGAAAAAACTTTCCGTCTCTACTATTTATCGTATTTTAAAAAGTGCGGGTTTAATTAAGCCAAGAAAGAAAAAATGGCAGAAAAAGAGGGAAT
>Ga0209102_1000632_pt1 | contig 22028 bp, 22 predicted proteins | sample ConPoolayeHmetaG_FD_185483 | JGI IMG/M metagenome (GOLD analysis project Ga0209102, IMG submission 185483) | Hot spring microbial mat communities from California, USA to study Microbial Dark Matter (Phase II) - Cone Pool mat layer H metaG... ...
AACGTGAAAAGCGTGCTTGTAACAGTGCCCAAAACTCTAAGTCAGCTTGTTAAAGCCTGCAAGCGTCTAAAACCCGACATAATACAGCTTCACGGCGAAGACATTAAGGGCTACCTCGCCGTGAAGAGGGCGATCCCAGAAGCCCTTTTAGTTGGTACCGTCCAAGTGAAAAAAGACAGTAAACCTTTGGAAAGCGCTTTGGAAATAGCCGAATTTTTTGACGGGGTGCTTGTCGACTCGTATAAGATGGGCGCCTACGGCGGAACAGGCATTATTCACGACTGGAGTGTTAGCAGAAAGTTAAGGAACGCCGTTTATCCTAAGCTTTTCATATTGGCTGGAGGGTTGAACCACCAAAACGTTAAAGAAGCCATAAAAACAGTAACGCCGTACGCCGTGGACGTTTCAAGCGGGGTTGAAGCCGCACCATGTGTGAAAGATCATCAACTCATGGAGGCTTTCATTAAAGCGGCCCGTGAGACGATTCTCGAAGACGACGACTATGAAGGTTTAGGCTGGTGAAAAGGATATGAAAGGAAGGTTCGGCATGTTCGGCGGAATGTACGTCAGTGAAGTTCTAATGCACGCGCTCCTCGAGCTTGAGGAAGCCTTCGAACGCATATATCCAACCGACGAGTTCCAAAAGGAGTTTCATGAACTGCTTAGGGATTACGGAGGCAGGCCTACACCGCTTTACTACGCCAGAAACTTCAGCAAGCATGTGGGGTTTAAGGTTTACCTTAAACGGGAGGACCTGCTATGCGGAGGATCCCACAAACTTAACAATGCCATAGGCCAAGCGCTTCTAGCCAAGAAAATGGGCAAAAAACGCCTCATAACCGAAACCGCAGCAGGTCAACATGGCCTCGCCACAGCCATGGCTGGCAACATTTGCGGCTTAAAAACCGAAATATTCATGGGCGTCAAAGACATCGAAAGGCAAGCCTCCAACGTGAAGAAAATGCAACTTTTGGGCGCGAAGGTTAAGCCCGTCAAAACCGGTGCAGGCGTCCTCAAAGACGCGGTTTCAGAAACCTTGCGGGAGTGGGCTGCCTGCTCCAGGACAACCCACTATTTGATGGGTTCAACGGTTGGGCCGTACCCGTTCCCAACCATAGTGGCAATGTTCCAAAGCGTTATAGGTATGGAGCTTAAAAGGCAAATCCTCGAAAAGGAAGGACGCTTGCCAGACGCTATAGTTGCATGTGGAAGCGGGGGAAGCAACGCCCTAGGCGCCTTCAAACCCTTCATAGAAGAAAAAGGTGTTAGGCTATACTTTGTCGAGGGCGGCGGCGAAAGCCTAGGCGCCGAAAACAGTGCAGCCGCCTTCCAGCTTGGAAGCCCAGGAGTGCTCCACGGATGCCTCTCCATAGTTATGCAAGACATGTGGGGGCAGATTAGGCCGTCCAAAACAAGGGCTGCTGGACTAAACTATCCTGGAAGAGGCCCTGAAATCGCCTACCTCTGCGAAATAGGCCGCGTTAAACCATGCTACGCCTTCGACAAAGAAGTTTTTGAAGCTGTACGAGTAATGTGTAAAACGGAGGGGTTAATCCCAGCCCTTGAAACAGCCCACGCCATAGCCTACGTTTTAAACCACCCCGAAGAATTCAGCCCAGACGACGTGGTGGTTATAAACTTTTCAGGAAGGGGAGACAAAGACATAGACATAATTCTGAGGCATTTCTATGGATCCGCTTGAAAGAAAGTTTAAAGAATTGAAAAGGAAAGGCGAAGGCGCCCAAATGACCCATGTTTACTATGGGGATCCTTCCGAAGAGTTCTCCCTAAAACTTATTGAAACTTTGGCTCAAAACGGCGCCGACATAATCGAGCTCGGGATACCTTTCTCCGATCCAATAGCCGACGGCCCAGTCTTCCAAGCGGCTTGCGAAAGAGCACTGAACGCAGGAGTCACACCCCTAAAATGCATAGAAGCAGTAAAAAGGCTTAGAAAAGCGGGCTTGAAAACACCCATAATTATAACCACATACTTTAACATTCCATATGCGATGGGTTTCGAAAAATTCCTCAGCATGATAAAGGAGGCTGAAGCGCAAGGACTCCTGATTCCAGACTTGCCAATAGAAGAGGCAAAACCCTACTTGGAGCTGACAGCAAAAATGGATCTACACCTAATACTGCAGGTGGCACCAACCATGTCAAAAGTAAGGCTTAAAAAAATCGTGGAAGCCGCCACGGGCTTCATTTACCTAGTAAGTCTAGAAGGTGTAACAGGCTCAAAACTAACCAATCCAAACACAACTTTCAAGCTCATAAAAGAGGTGAAAGCCCAAACCCAAACCCCAGTAATGGTTGGATTCGGCATCTCAAAACGCGAACACGCAAAAGCCATCATCGACGCAGGAGCAGACGGCGTTGTGGTTGGAAGCGCTTACACGAAAATATACACCAAAAACTTGCAAAACCCCTTCGTAACACTACCTGAAATAGCCCAACTCTCAAGAAAAATAAAAGCAGAATGCATAAAACAATACCAAACAAAAACTAGAAGAAGATGAACTCCAATTTTCTAAATAACCCTTCCCCACCCTATCTCCTTTTGGAAGGAAAATACGTGATTCTGAAATTGGCTTAAAAATTTTCTGAAAACCCTCAATAAACTGCCTCAACACACTAAACATCAGATGCAGCGTATTAAATATGTCTTTTACTTCTTTTAATGTCTCTTAACAGAATTTATGGGATGTGATGGACTATTATCTTGCGATTATTTGGTTTATGTTTAGGTTTAGGACTATTTCTGCTATGTCGCTTGCGTATTCTGCTGTCCGTCGTATGCTTTCCGCCATCATTCTTATGTTAGAGATGTCGGCCTGTTTGGTTTTGGACTGAATTTCTTTTATTGCTCCGTTTTCGAGTGTTTCTATTGTTTTTGCTTTGTAAACCACTTGGTCTGCCAAGGCGTAGTCTTTTTTGAATAGGGATTTTATTGCGTCTTCGAATACATTTTGGGCGAATGTGCTCATTTCAAATAGTTTTTGTAAAATTGATTCGTTTGGCTTTTCTTCTAGTGATAAAACATTTTCTGCAATTCGTGCAGCGTGATCAGCTATTCTTTCCACAAACTTTACGATTACTCTGTAGCCTAAACAGTCCCGTGGATTGGAAAGCCCAATGTCATTGAGGATTTTTCCGTTTTGCACTGCTGCTTTCAATTGGCGTATTATGTAGAGGCTGAAGCGGTCAACTTCGTCGTCCAGCTGGATGACTTCTTGGGCAAGCTTTTTGTCCAAGTTTTTCAATGCCTGTAGTGCGTCGTTGTGCATTGAAGCAGCAATTATGCACATGCGTCGCAAGGCATTTTCGACAGAAAGCTCGGGGTAGCTCACTAATATTTGCAGTTTAATTTCACTTGGGGTTTCTGCTATGATTTCTGTGCCAACTAGCTTTTTCCGTGTTAACTCTTTTATAGCGTTTCTTTGCACGGTGCTTATACGCTCTTCTTTCGTTCGCACTTTGATGAAGTTATATCCCACTAAATATAGGGAAATTATGGCTCTTGTTATGGTGTCAAGGTCATCTTTATTTGAAATTGTAAGTGTAGCATCTGCAGGCTGAAGTGTAGGTTTAGCCATTTCTTTTGGGGTTAAAATAAGTGAGTTATTTTGTTGAGTTATTATTATTTGGCTTCCAGCTTTTAGCCCCAGCGAAGCTACCCATTTCTTTGGAAGGGAGACTATGTATGTGGATTTTCCAGTGAACTGAATTTTTCTTGTCTCCTCATTTGTTTGCTCTTTCATTCATGTCCTCTCTATATAGACAATTTTTCTCTATATTTTCTATTCGGGCAAGATATATAGATTTTTCTTTCTTAAATAGTAAAGAAAGGTGAAAACATATGAAAACGATATACAAAGTTGCTATTCCAATAGTCATAATCGCCATAACCGTCACCAGCGTGTTTGCTTATCAATACTTGACAACAGAGCAGACAATAACTCTGAATGGTGCGGGAGCAACATTCCCATTTCCGTTGATTGACAAGTGGGCAGCGGAATACCATAAGATCAAACCTAACGTCCAAGTTAACTATCAAGGAATCGGAAGCGGTGGAGGAATACAACAACATACTGAAAAAACTGTGCATTTTGCAGCCAGCGATGCTCCACTCACAGAGGCACAAGCTGCAAAGGCGCCTAACACTTTGCACATACCCATAACCATTGGAGGAGTTGCCCCAATCTACAATCTGCCAGGCATATCTAAAGGAATTAAATTCACAGGAGAAATTCTTGCAGACGTATACCTCGGAAAGATTACCAGGTGGAATGATGCGAGGCTCACTGCAATAAACCCTAGCATAAGTCTTCCGGATCAAGCAATCACTGTGGTGCATAGGTCTGATGGAAGCGGCACCACTTTCATCTGGACCAGCTACTTGTCAAACGCCAGCCCAGAATGGAAAGAAAATGTTGGAAGAGGAACCTCCGTTAATTGGCCTACGGGTCTTGGAGGGAAAGGAAATGACGGGGTTACAGCTCTTGTGCAGCAGACGCCTTACTCTATTGGCTATGTTGAATTTACATATGCAAAGAAGAACAATTTGGCGTATGGATATGTTCAAAATGCAGCTGGCGAATTCATCGAGCCTAGCATAGAATCATTCGCCAAAGCGGCAGAATATGCTGCGGTAACCCTACCAAGGGGCGATGCAAGCTGGTCAAAGGTTTCAATAGTTGACAGTTTGGCCGGCAACATACAAGCACGCGGAGCTTATCCAATAACAAGCTTCTCCTACATCCTCGTATACAAGGAATTGAACGTTTTGCCCAACATGAACGAGGCTACCGCAAAAGCCTTAGTGGATTTCCTCTGGTGGGCTGTGCATTACGGCCAAAATTATGCAGCTGATTTATACTATGTTCCCTTACCATCAAGTGTTGTGGCGCACAATGAGGAAACAATCCGCCTGATAAAATTCAATGGACAGCAAATACGCAAGTGACGAGACATGAAGATTTCGCAGAAAATATCCCCTTTTATTCGCAATTTAAACGTAAAATCCGTTTTATATCTTAAGAATCATTTTAAAGGCGACGATATTTTCAAACTTGTAAGCGCCCTATTTGCTTCTAGCATCTTTTTGCTTCTTGGTTTAATGGTTTACGAATTGGTTAAGGGGTCTTGGCTTTCCATACAAACTTTTGGTTTAAACTTTATTGTGGGCACCAAATGGGATCCCGCTGTTTCTAGGGTTTTTGGAGTCTTACCGCTAATACTGGGCACATTAGTCACCTCGGCCATCGCCCTCTTAATAGGCGTGCCCATAAGCTTAGGTGTTGGATTGGTTCTTTCGGAATATGTGCCTAAAAAATTCGGGTTTGCAGTTTCCTTTCTCGTCGAGCTTTTAGCCGCTGTTCCAAGCGTTATTTATGGGCTTTGGGGAATATTTGTGCTCATCCCCTTCCTTCGTGACCATGTATATCAATACCTGAAGGCAGTTTTTGGTTTTATCCCCGTTTTCTCCGGGCCCATTTACGGTGGAGGCGTCTTAACAGGTGGAATAGTTCTAGCCATAATGATTATTCCAACGGTTTCCGCTGTCATGCGTGACCTTTTCTCGGCAGTGCCGAATTCCCAGCGGGAAGCCATGATAGCTCTCGGCGCAACAAAATGGGAAACAGCAAAAACCGTAATCAGCTACGCACGTTCAGGAGTTATAGGCGCCGTAATTCTTGGCTTGGGACGTGCTGTTGGCGAAACCATGGCAATAACAATGGTTATCGGAAATAGATTTCAAGTCTGGCCATCATCGCTGTTTGATGCTTGGTATACAATGGCCGCCATTATAGCTAATGAACTTTTGGAGGCAACCTACGACCTCTACATCAGCGCCTTAATCAATGTAGGACTCATTCTGCTATTTGTAACCTTGATAATCAACATTCTCGCCAGGCTGATTGTCTGGAGGACTCTCAGATTGACAAGGGGGATTGCGAGGGAATAGAGACATGGATTATCACAAGCTTAGAGTCGCCAAAAACCGTCTTATGCAGTTTCTTGTTTACTTAGCCCTTTTTTCGGCTATAGTTCCCCTTCTCAGCATACTTTCTGAGGTTATTCGAAGGGGATTTTCCACAATTAACTTTGACTTCTTCATCAAACCAACCCCCACCGTTGGCGAGGTTGGGGGAGGTGTTGCAAACGCCGTACAGGGAACATTAATAACTATTGGATTGGCTTCCCTTATCGGTGTTCCAATAGGGTTAATGTCTGGTATATTCCTAAGCGAATATGGCGAATTGAAGCTGTCTGTGGCTGTTAGATTCCTTCATGACGTGTTAAGCGGAATTCCGTCAATCGTTATAGGGGTTTTCGCTTATGCCTTAATTACGCGTTCAATTGGGTTCTCGGTGACCGCAGCAGCCTTCGCGTTGGCCATGATTATGATTCCCATAGTGGCTAGGACAACTGAAGAGGCGTTAAAACTTGTGCCTATGAGCATTCGTGAAGCGGCTATTGCCCTAGGCATTCCGAGATGGAAAACCACAATTACAGTCGTGCTTAGCGCCGCGAAAAAGGCCATCGTCACTGGGATACTGCTTTCCATTGCAAGAATTGCCGGAGAATCAGCGCCTGTGCTTGTCAGCATGGGTTTTTGGCGATGGTGGTTCGCCGGGTTGGATCGCCCAACTGCTAACCTCGCCTTAAACGTCTTCATATTTGCTATGTCGCCCTTCGAAAATTGGATAGCCCTCGCTTGGGGCTCAGCACTTGTGCTTATTCTTCTTGTTTTAGGGATAAGCGTAACAGCAAGAGTTTTCACCAGGGAGCGATACTGATGGCAGCCAAGTTTGAAATCCAAGGATTAAACGCATGGTTCGGCTCAAAGCATGTGCTGAAAAACATTAACATAAAAATTGAAGAGAAGGCTGTTACAGCCATCATCGGGCCTTCCGGATGTGGTAAAACCACTTTTGTTCGTTGCCTTAATAGGATGCATGAAATTACCCCAGGCGCACGGGTTTCTGGAAAGGTTCTGTTTAATGGAATAGACATCTATAGTAACGGTGTTGACCCTGTTATGGTGAGGAGGAAGATAGGCATGGTTTTTCAAAAGCCAAATCCCTTTCCCATGATGTCCATCTACGACAACGTGGCTGCGGGCTTAAAATTGAATGGCGTCCGGGACAGGAAAATCCTCGACGCCGCTGTTAGGCGAAGTTTGGAGTTAGCCAATCTTTGGGACGAAGTTAAGGACGACTTGAACAAGTCTGGAGCAAGCTTATCTGGTGGGCAGCAACAGAGACTTTGCATAGCACGCGCGTTAGCTGTTGAGCCAGAAGTCTTGTTGATGGATGAACCCTGCTCAGCCCTTGACCCAATAGCAACAGCAAAAATAGAGTCCCTCATAAGAAAACTGGCTGAGGATTACACTGTCGTTATTGTAACCCACAACATGCAACAAGCGGCAAGAGTCTCAGATTACACTACCTTCCTTTACCTTGGCGAACTAATAGAATATGGCCCGACCAAGCAAATTTTTGAAAATCCCAAGCAGGAGTTAACGGAAAGATACTTAACTGGAGAGTTTGGCTAAGGTGAAAGCGGATGAGCAGAATTATTGATACAGGTCTTGAAGAGCTTTCAGCAACCCTATACAGAATGGGGGAACTAGCCCATCGCGCTGTTTTAACAGCTCTTCTAGAATGCCTTGAAGGCAGAGAAGCCTACAAAGAAGTTCTTGAAATGGCGGATACGCTTGTGGCTATGGCAGATCGTGTAGAAGATAAAGCTTTCGAGCTGATAGCCAGATTCCAGCCAGTAGCCTCAGATCTGAGGACAATAAAGTCTTACATGAAGATAGCCTACGACTTCGCCCGCTTCGGAAGATACGCCCTCGACATATCCTTCATAAACAGGCAGCTAGGCGGATTGAGAAACTGCGGTGAATGGATAAATTCATGCGTTAAAGACATGGGCGAAAAAGCATTAGACATGGTCAGATTAAGCATCGAATCGCTTAAAAGTCATGACACTCAAATTGCAGAAAAAATATCCGGAAAGGAGAAAGAAGTAGATAAGATGTATTTCGAGTTTCTTGATAAGTTAATTAAAAGCGACGCCACAACAAAGTGCACAGTTTCAAGCGTTTTAATAGTAAGATACCTTGAAAGAATAGCAGACCACGCAACCTACATCTGCGAGTCAATAATCTACATTGCAACCGGCCAAAAAGAGGTTTTGAGGTAAATCATCATGAAAGCTGTTAGCCTTCATGGAGGTGAAAATGTTGGCGAAAGGAAGCTACGCTTGGTTTGAGAAACGCAGAAAAACCAAAGCTCTAGAACTAGCCCAACAACAAATAATAAAAGCCCTCGACACGGTAGCCCTTCTCCACCAATCAATTGAAAATCTGGCAAGTGGATTGAAGAAAGAGGCAAACCAACGCATACAACACCTATTTCAGACGGAAGAAGAAGTTGACAAACTGAGAAGGGAAGTTTTCAAAGAAATGTCAAAACACACCGCGTTATCAGCAGAATACCGCGAGGACATATTGCACCTAGTCAAAAGACTGGACACGCTTGCAGATCACGTTAAAGACGCGGCAAGATGCCTACAAATACTCCAAGACACGCAGCTTCCAGAAGAACTAACCCAAAACACAATGCAGATGACCTCAACCCTGGTCGAATGCACCTCAGCCTTACGCACAAGCATAGAAAAAATTTCACCAGCCCCGGAGGAAGCCATAAAACACTCAGCAAAAGTTGAAGAAATAGAAGACAAAATAGACAAGCAATACGTAAACATAAAAACACTGCTCGTCACAAATGGAAGCAAAATGAACACTGGAGCCGTTATAATCTTCGACGACTTAATTGAATTTATAGAGCAAACTGCCGATATGTGCGCAGACACAGCAGACTACATCATAACCCTCTCCAGCAGAGAGCAAAAATAACGAAAATCCCCCTTTAATGCAGCAACTTTTCGCTTAATCATCGTTAACGGAACATTATAGAAAACTTATTTTCCTTCAATGGAATTTTTGCCTTACATCGATTTGCGGGGTTCAAATCCTTACCCCGCACCAAACTACACAAGTTACGTTTAAATTCTCGGCTTTCTAGTCTAAGCTACCGGTATTAGTTTTGTAGCTCAGTTTAGGTTCAAATATGGGTCTAAAACGTCGGGTTTTTTAAAATGGAAGATTATAAAAAGGTCATGGTTTCAGCAGCGATTAGAGATTTATTTGACTGAAAGCGAAGTATGCTATCGGAGTTACTCGAACAGCTTGTAGGTTATGGATAGGCTAACGCCAGCTAAGATTGGAAGGATAACACTGGACAGAATTGCATCTACTCTTAAAAATGCGGCGGCGGCAATCGCAGCACCCCAGATCAGAGCATTTCCTAATGCGACTTCATACTTGTTTTTCTGTAATAAAGCCAACTTGTTATATGTTGTTGTTCTGAGTAAGAGGCTGTAAGCATCTTTCCCTATTGGGGTGAGGCTGTATTTTCCGTTCTCTTGTTTTATAAAAGGGGCCAGACTTCGGAGATGATAGGAAAGAGTTGGGCTATCAGGTATTTTGCTTGCACTCAGAATCTCAGTGAAGGTAGTTGCCTTCTTTTCACCAACGTATCTGAGGATATCTCTTCTCTTCTGATGGTCCAGTGCTTTAAAGACCTCTTGCTCAAGACTCTCAAATTCTTGATCTTCTTTTTCTCCCATGTACTCCACCTAAAATCAGTATAAATCAGAGTCGATATAAACACCTACGTGAAATGAATTTTAGTAAAAGAGATTTTACTTCAGCTAAAAGTACACGTTTTTATCTTGTGCGAGACGCATCGGTAATAATCGCAGAGAAAGGCTAGGACCATAATTAGGAGGAAAGATTCCGAGAATTTAAACCGAGATTTGCGTACATTTTCAATGAACCTCCTACTTTTAATAGAATGTGTTATTTGCAGTATGCTCTTCCATTAGTCGCTGTTAACAGAATATATTTGGAAAAATTTCGACGTTTATCACAGCTTTCAATTCCCTTTATTGGGATTTTTGCTCTGCATCGAAAGAAAAGAAGCCGCCTTTAGGAGAGGTTGAAACAGTCTTTCAATTCCCTTTATTGGGATTTTTGCTCTGCATCCTTGTTTGGAGTGTGGCGACCCATTGTTTAAGGAATTGGCTTTCAATTCCCTTTATTGGGATTTTTGCTCTGCATCGAACAAAATTTGACAGTTTTTCTCCGTTAACGTTATATCTTTCAATTCCCTTTATTGGGATTTTTGCTCTGCATCATAAGCGTACAACAAATCAAGAGAAAAGTATAAATATTCTTTCAATTCCCTTTATTGGGATTTTTGCTCTGCATCACCGCCAAATAAGCTGGTATGCAGAGTACAAGCCTTAAACTTTCAATTCCCTTTATTGGGATTTTTGCTCTGCATCTTGTGTAAGACAGCACATCGCTTGTTTCCAAGTCTATGTCTTTCAATTCCCTTTATTGGGATTTTTGCTCTGCATCGCCATCACTTAGTGAACATAGTGAACTTAGCTTTCAATTCCCTTTATTGGGATTTTTGCTCTGCATCGCAGACTTTTGAAGATTTGGACAGTTCATTCCGCAATACCTTTCAATTCCCTTTATTGGGATTTTTGCTCTGCATCTGAATGTATGTGCATTGATTAGGCGAATCGTTATGTGCTCTTTCAATTCCCTTTATTGGGATTTTTGCTCTGCATCTGTTTTAAGAGTGCGGGGGGGATTTTACCAAACTATAAACTTTCAATTCCCTTTATTGGGATTTTTGCTCTGCATCCGTGGGCATTTTTTGGCGGGTTTGCCGTTTTAGGTTATTTTTGAGTTTAGTTTCGATATGTATTTTCGATTACTATCTGAGTGGAATTTGATTTATAAAGATAATCGAAATTAGCCTTTTTATGGCTGAGTAGAATTGTACTTTCTATCGGATGTTGAGCATAAGTATCTGGTTTATCAGCTTTTGCCTACTGCTAGAGAGGTGGGCGTTAGCAAAGAACTGCGAGGTTGGAGTTGGCATCAGCCTCCATTGAAGCCTTATTATGACAATGTGAAGTTGCCCATGTACGCCGTAAGCTCAAGGTACTGTCCCACGAACCGCGATGTTTACTTGCGCTATGTGGAGAAAATTTCACCTGTTCCAAGCGGTAAGGTCGCGCTTGGCAAAATTCTCCATGGAGTAGTCAGCGACTGTTTGATGGCTTTTATTCAGCGTGGTAGCATGGATTTTGATGCTTGGTGGCAGACTATCCGCTGGTTTGAAATTCCTGAAAAGCCTGAAAATTTGAGGGAGCCTTCTAGAAGGGTTTGGGAGTTTGTGCAGAAAATTTGTGAGGCACGGTTGGCTGATGTCTCTAGCAGACAACCTTACGCTTCGGAGCTTGACCTTAGGGTTTCAGCTGTGCCTTTTCTGGTAGAGCATAAGATTTCAGGCGAGCTGCTTGGTTTAAGCGGTATTCTCAGCTTGGATTGTTATGATTATTTGAAGACGATAATGTTTGACTTGAAGGTTGCAAGCGAACCGCAGGAATGGCATAGGCTTTCGCCGGTGGGCTATGCGCTTGTTTTCGAAAGCGTCCACGAAGTTCCAGTGGACATCTGCTGCAACGTATATCTCAATGTGGAAAATGGGAAAGTTCTGGTACGTAAGGATTTATTCTTCGCCAGCGACGAGTTGAGGCAATGGTGGATAGAGGAAAGAGATAGAAAACTGGAGATTGTAGCTGAGGGAAAAGATCCAGGCAAACCTGAACGTTCTCAATGCAAAGAGGATTGCATGTACTTCAAAATTTGCTATGAATAGCAACCATAAAAGCCCGTGGTGGTTTTATGAAGATTTTCCTGGATGATTTCGGCATTTTCTTAGGCAGAAAAAGAAACCGCTTTATCGTAAAGAAAGAAGGCGAGGTAAAAGAGATTGTGGCTGATGATGTTGATTCCATAATTTGCTGCTCATCCGGCGTCGCATTCTCAGCCAGCGCTTTAAATTTAGCTGTCCAAAACAACATTCAAGTTGTTTTTGCCCGTTACAGCGGTTGGCCATACGCTGTTTTAATGCCAGCTTCAATGACTGGCTCAGTAAGGGCTCGCAGGGAACAATTCACCGCTTACAATGATGAAAGAGGTTTCATTTTAGCCAAAAAGTTCGTGGCTGGAAAACTTGTAAACCAAGCGAATCTCTTGAAGCTTATGGCTAAAAATAGGCGTCAGAGCGATCCAGCGCTTTCTGAAAGGCTTTATGAAGCTGGCAAAGCCATAGATGAAATATGCACTAAAGTTGATAAAGAGCAAGGCTTCAAAATTGATGATAAACGCCAGGATTTAATGAATTTAGAGGCTGAAGCTGCACGTTTTTATTGGGATGCTATCCGGCAAGTATTGCCAGCGGAGCTAGCTTTCACCGGGCGAATAACGAGGGGAGCACGTGATCCCTTTAACGCTATGCTAAACTTCGGCTATCAGACAATTCTCTTTCCAGAGGTTTGGAAAGCCATCAGCTATGCTGGTTTAGACTTTTATGCAGGCTACTTACACGCTGACAGACCAGGCAAACCCTCGCTAGTTTTGGATTTGATGGAGGAGTTTAGACAACAAGTTGTAGATAGAACCCTAATCGGCTTAGTAACAAAGAATGTGCTCAAATCCAATGAAATCGTTGTTGCTGAAACTGTCGAAGAGGGCAGAATATTAAACAGGGAAGTTGTTAAAGCTTTGCTTGCAAGTTTTCAGGAGCGCTTGGATACAGAGGTCATGTTTGATGGGCAACATGGACCCATAAAAAACTTTATTCACCATCAAGCTAGGCGTGTAGCGCGCTTCCTACTACGTGAAGCCGATTATACACCGTTTACCTTAGGCTGGTGATAGCGTATGCGTTACGTGGTTATTTATGACATTACGGACGACAACCTGCGAGCTCTAGTTGCTGAAACACTTAAAGACTATGGATTGCAAAGGATACAGTACAGCGCATTCATTGGCGATCTACGCCGCGACGAACTAAACAGCCTACTCGTGGACTTGAAAAACTTGATCAAGGATTTAACAGAAAATGTCCAGCTTTATCCGCTGTGTGATACGTGTTTTAAGGGTAGAAAAGAGGTGGGAAAACCCAAAAAGTATGAATTTAAAGAGGAAAAAGAGAAAATAGCCTACTTTTAATCTGTGCGCAATCCTTATGTATGCGTTTGATATCAATTGTATACGGTGAACTGTTTGACGCTTAAGCCTTTGGCTGTTAGGATCCCTGAAGAAATCGAGAAAGAAATTCAAGAGGTGATTGAGCGGGAAGGTCTGGATAAGGCTACAGCCGTAAGGACTCTCCTCGAATTGGGTATTGGAGAATGGCGCAAGCAAACGGCTTTAGAGCTGCTACGCAATGGAAAAGTGACTTTTGCTAAGGCTGCTGAAATAGCCAAGCTTTCACTTTGGGAATTCGCCGACCTGGTAAAGCAGCGCAACATCGAATGGGTTAGATATACATCAGAAGAAATCGATAAAGAGTTTAAGGAAGCTGTTGCGGCGGAGTCAAAGTGAAACCACTCATCTTTAACGCCACTCCACTAATCTACTTGACCAAGATAGGGCTGAGCAAGATTTTTGAAGAGTTGAAAGATGAGAAGTTAACCTCTCCAAGCGTTAAAAGAGAGGTGGTGGATGAAGGGAAACGTAAAGGCGTTGCAGACGCCATAATTCTAGACAAGCTATTTCTAAAAGGCGTGTTCAAGGTTATTGAGCCTAAAGATAAGAATTTTCTGGAAAGCCTTTTGCAGACGAGGGGACTTCACGTGACTGACGCCGAGGTTCTAACAATAGCTAAGGAACATGGCGGAACAGCCATAATAGACGATGAGGTGGCAAGGAAAACAGCTAAAATTTACGGCATACCCTATGCAGGCACACCATACATCTTAGCAAAAGCAGTTTCTGAGGAAATTATTACACGGGAAAAGGCTAAACAAGCCATGAACGAGATGGTTTATGCCGGATGGAGATGCAGCATCGAAACCTATGCTAAAATCATGAAAACCATAGAAAAGCTTGGGAAAAACAGGCGATGAGCGAGGTTAAACATGTGCCTGCCCGATTAGGGAAGAGGCAACCCTTGCCCGTTTCGGATGTTGCTGAACCCTATGTTTCAGTAACCGACGTCAAACATTACATTTATTGTCCTAGGCTTGTGTATTTTGACCGTGTTTTGCATGCCCAACCAGTTTTCGGCTCTCAGCAGGAGGAAAGCCAAGAGCTACATGAGGAATATGTGCGCAAAGAACTCCGTCGCAAAGACGCTGTTTACTATTCATCAGAATTTGTCGGCGTCGAAAAATTGCTTTTTGTTCAGCTTTTTTCAGAAAATCTTCAGCTTCAAGGCGTCGTGGACTGCATAATCAAGACAGCTAAAGGCGAATACATACCAGTTGAATATAAGAATATGAATTCTGATTGTGGAAAAGCGTATATGGATCATAAGTATCAGCTTGTAGCTTACGCTTTGCTTGTTGAAGAAAATTTTGACGCGGTGGTTAAGCGGGGTTTTGTCAATTATATCCCAGAAAAGCTAATCTTGCAGTTTGAAATTACGCCGACAATGAAAAGTTATGTTAAAAGGGTGATTGGAAACATAAAAAGAATAATCAAAGAGGAAACGCTGCCGCCCATAAGAGTAGCCAAAAACAAATGCCAAGGAGGATGCGGACACAAACAAACATGCCAAGAACGCTGATCTTTAAGGACAAATTTACGCTCCTCTAAGAAAATATGCTAATAATGGGTAGCTAGCAGGAAGAAGATGATCAATAACGTTTTTGCCAAATTTTACACGAACTTGAAGTGAACCCATTTCATCTTGACCTAACAAAATGTCTATTTTTTCGTCCTTTTTAGCCCTTGGACCGCTGACTCCTACGTATCCTTTTGTAGAAAGTTCTCTTTTTTCTTTGTTTGAGATTAAAATAGTAAGAGGACTTTCATTGTATACGATTCTCCTCAACCTACGAATTTCATAATCGCCGTCTAAAGTATAAGTAACTGATGCTGTGGAGTTGATGTCAGCGCCTTTTATGAGACTTTCGGCCTTTATTGAAGCATCTTCGTCAAAAAACAACCTGTATAGAGGTAAACGTATGTAATCGCCATCTTTCAGAAAGTCAATAGCCTCATCTTCATTCCTAATAAGAGGCAAAAGCCTAACTTCAGGTTCAAAGTTTCTGAGACATTGAATTATTTGCAGATGCACATAGGAGTTTTCCTCAACAAACTCATAAACGTATTTGGTCAGCTTTTCAATGATGTCAATGTTATATGCTAAGGGAAAGGGAATAGCTTGAATCTTTCCATATAGCTCAACTAGTTTTCGGGCAGTCCCCTCAATAAAAGATGAAATGACATCCAAGTTGATCGGAGAATCCTTTTGAAGACTATCAGCGTATTTTAAGTCCTCTGCGTTGACACCGAATTCTCGACATGTAACTTCTTTGTCATCTTGGAGGCTTTTTAAAACTAGGAGGTAGACTGTCCCAACTTGGCCTGGCTTGCGTGCGCATCTTCCTACTCGTTGGATAAAGGAATCTGGCGGGCATAGGGTCGTGACTAAAACATCTGCATTTACGTCTAGTCCAACTTCGCATGCCGACGTAGATATAAGAATGAACCATTTCCCTTCTACTATATCTTCAACTATTTTTCTTCGTTCTGAAACAAGTTGTCTTCCATGATAAAGCAAGATATCCTTAGCTGATCCAAGTTTTTTGCATAAAACGTCATAAAGTTCAACAGCGAACCACACTTCATTGACGACAATAAGTGAACGCTTCCCTGAATCTATACTATGTCTTAAAATAGTTACCAGTTCCTCTTTCGTTATTTCGCCTCTGTAGATTCGTTTTCCACTCTCGATTTTGTTTCCCCTTTCTTTAAGGAATTTTCCTCCACGGAACTTCTCGTGAAAAAAATCAAGCAATTCTTCTGTTGGGCTTGGAAGAGTGGCAGACATTGCTATCAGCTGAGGATTGAACCATGGGTGTTTTTGTTTAACTTTCAGAATATTTCGAATAACGTGGACAAATGATAGAAAAGCTATACTTTCATAAGAATGGGCTTCGTCAAAAACAATTATGCTTCGTGCTATCTTCATTGGATATACCATATTCCATCTTTTATGCGCATATGCAAACAATCTATGGACAAACGTATCAAAGGTCGTCAATATCACATGCGAGTTATAAAAATATGCCTCTTTTTCATCTCCGGTGTCTATGCCTACTTGAATATTTGGTGCGGGCACCCCAAATAAGGATGTAAGTACTCTCGTGATACTTGGGATTATCTTCTCGAATTTCCTTTTTTGATCTTCAACAAGAACTTTCGTTGGGTAAACTAAAATCAAATTTTCTAATGGAGGCTTTATTAAAATTTTTACAAGAGAAGGTATACCTATTGCGTACGTCTTTCCACCGGCTACTCGAACAGACACCAAAATATCTTCGGTGGAGAATATTATTTTCTCCCAAAGTTCATATTGATACTCATGTGGACCTTTGTATCCACTTATACCAGAAAATACTTCATCGTAGATTTTTTTGCAAATATCTCGGCTCTGATTGCGTTCTAGCCCTACCACCATATAGGTAGCCCCTTCCCATTAACTTTGATGTATCTTCCTTCGGCCAGTCCTTCCTCCAATTGAACAAAAAGTTTTCTTTTCACTCCAATTAAAACATCGCCGTCAATTAAGTATTTGAGTGGAACCACGTATATTTTTGCTGAAACAGCACTTTGCCCACTTTTCAACCTTTGCTCTACATGCTCGATAGGAACAGGGGTTAGTGGAAGATATTCGCCTTGCTCTATTCTACAAATTGTTCTGCTTATATCGTTTATATAAATGAGGCAATGATCACAAACAAAAAGCATCGCACCTCTTATATCTTCTAAAAACTTACATGGTTTTTCGCTAATCACATAAAATGTGATATTATCACCCACATAACCCTCAAACGGTAAGACACCGAAGGTCATCTCCTCTTTCTTTTCGCCTATACGCATTATTCTTCTAGTGCTTTTTCTAATGTTAAAATTTTTGCCAAATATCCCGAAATGTGTATATACGCCCTCTAACTCGAGTTGTGTCGGCTTAACTATCTGATTTTCTCCTTTTTTGTTCATCCATAAGTATGTGGATTTGGTTAGCGTACATTGAAGAGATTTTCTTAGACTCTCTAACATACCGGAAATTGTTGTTGGTGGGACAAAAGGGTAAGACGCGAAATGTTGAGTAATGGTGATCGGCTGTACGCGGAAAGTTCCTATCAAATCTGCTTGAAAGTTATAAAGGTTAAGCGCGTTGTCCATTACTGACTCTTGCCTTTCGACCAAGTTTCAACGAGCCTGCAAAACTTATCAGAAATTTCTTCTAGTTTTTCTATGCACCGAGTCCCTTTGAAGAAAAGCAATTCAGATAAGGTTTTCTGCATTGCTTCTGGTCCAGTTTTTATTTCAAAATTGGCGAAGCGTTGACTTATCGTTTTATAGTCTGTTTCAACTATGCTGATTCTGAAGATGGATGGATAAAGTGGTTTGTCACTTTCAAGGAGGAAAACAGCGGGTTCTCCATTAATAGTTGCTATATCCAATTTTCCATGCGCAGCTCCTCTACTTGTATATCTACCTTGCCTTATCGCTGAAAGAAAAGCATAGGCCCAGCCTCCAAATTCATCTTCAGTCATCCATCTACCGAATGTATAGATGGGAAAATGTGTACCAGGCTTAATTGCCTCTTGGGTTAAGATAGCTCCGCTTGTTAGTTTTAATTCATCTATTATGTTTTTATTAAGCTCTTGTACGGCATCTTCCTCTATTGCAACACTGTCAGCATATCTAATTCTAGATGGATATTGAAGGGTCCCAAAGATTAAACATGCAGGACATTCACCGCAAAGAGGTTCTTCTCCTTCTCTTTCAACCACTCCTATATGGCAAGTTTTTAAATATCCGGGACTAAATTTCTCTCGCAATTCATGGATGATACGCCTATCAACACCTCGACGTTTGCTTGCAGCAAAAATTGGTCTACTTTTTCCGTTCACTTCGGCTTTTTCGATATACGCTACTTCAACTAGTGGTTCGTGCCCAAAAAACACGAAGCCTTGTGCCTCTAAAATGGCGAATGCAACAAAATATTTACCATTATTTTTTGATAACCAGCCATCTTCATCACGTTTTAGAGCAATTTTGTCGCTGCAGCTTTCCCAAACAGGTTTTATTTTGTTTTCATTCATTTTGCTCACTCACTCTCTACGAAATCTAAGTAATTCTGCTAACACGTAATAAAAAATTTCTGTAAAAATCACTTTGCGATCAAACTTTGAAAACTTGTTAGACAAAACTTGAATAGCCTCTAAGAAGTTCTCCAGAGTCGCTTTATAGAAACCTCTGTTAATTCCCGTGTATAGATACTGCGCATAGTTTTCACTAATAAGATATTCAAGTACTTTTCTTGCTTCATTATATGCTCTTTCTCTTTTCCTTCCAGTCAGTTCTATAGAAGCTTTTATGAAAGCTTCAATTCGTTCATCACTTTTGATGGCTTCGAAGAGTTTCCATCTCTCCGACAAATAAACCACCTTTTCAACATTTACACAACTACTATTACTTATAGTTTTTATCATATCATCACTTAATAAAAGATTCATCGCATACGCAACGCGTCTAATGGGCTTAGTTACCCTTTTGTGTTTAGCTAATATATAAAATGCTTGAGAAAAATTTCCATTTTCAACTACTTTAGAAATTCTACTATAAGTCCTCCATTTTTCTTCCTGTAAAGTCCATTTGTCACGGGCAATCATAGAAAAAAGTCTATAAACGATTCCTTCACTCAGATCTCTCCGCCACATGTCATAAACTTCGGGATAATAAAGAGCAATAACTGCTGAGTTAACTTCAAAATTTGCGTTTACCGGCATCTTGCCTGTCATTATGAAAAAGAGTGAAACGACAATATGAGCCTTTTGCCTTTGCGGAGCCCCAGTTTTCACAAATATGGAGTTTTCATAGAACGTTACGTCAGCCACCGTATAAGGAACGGAAAAGTTAACTGGTTCCGCATATCGAATCCATACAAAGTTTCCTCCATAAGCAAGATTAAAAAACGCCGAGATATAGCACCACTCACACATTTTTCTGAACGGTGCGTCACGTCTAACGTTCCGATCTGCTGGCACATTTTCGTTCGCATAACCAATAGTCAGAATAGTGCTCCTAAACCTTTTTTCACTTCTTCTTACAGAACAAAGCAAGCACGGATCAATTTCACGCGAGCAGTATTCGGATGGCGTTAAAAGGAAGTGTTGGTTCAATTTGAAGTCTATTGGTTCATGGATTAAGGTTCTTCCTTTTTTCGCTCCATGTTTTTTAGATATAAAGATTTCGCTACCTTTAAGTACGTTGCATGTTACTGGCGGAAGACCTGAAGAATAAACACGTCTTCCTTTGATTTTTGTATGAGAGAGTAAGAACGCTACAGACAGAGGGATCTCAATTTTTTTAAAAAGTTCTTTGTCAAGTTCTCCGCGTTTATTCAGTGGAAAATTTGTTTTAATAAGCGTTGTCCCATCAAGGCTTGTGCTACTCTCCGCGCTATAGCCCATATCCTGAAGACATTGCAGGCAAATTCTGGAAAAGTTAGAATTGGCACTAGGTATCAAGTACAAATGTTCTTTAGGTTCCATATTCCTTCCTCATAGGAGACCAACGAGGAGAAGGAAAAAGTACAAAAAATGCGTCCCTATTCAAACGATGTGATAATTCAAATTCCTCTTTCGGAGTGAAAACAACCTCGCCATCATTAATGGAAACTCCCTCAAGTATCGTTATATAAGTGTTAGTGATTGATACTTTGAGAGAACATAAGACGGGATCAAAAGAAAACAATTTTGGCTCTTCCTTTCTTAAAATAGAACCTATTAAATTACTAGATACTGCATCAGCAATTAGTAAAGCGTAGGCATGAGGTAAAAGATCAGGAGAACCAAGCGTCGAAATTGCAAGGGAAGTTGACAGTTCATGATGTAAAGCCATTACGGCTAGAACTTGGCTTTCAATTGGATCTACCAAATCCGAGAATTCACTAGAGATTTTTTTGTTTGCCTCATACTCAGCAATTAGCATTTCCAGTATTGCATCTTTTCTATGAAGAGGACAAATTTTTCGCATTTCCAAGACACGCCGAAGCACTTGAGCGTGATATACTCTTTTGACGAGATTCCAACTGATATGTACTTTATTATCCTCGTACATGGAAACCCAAAGAATTTTTCCAATATCGTGTGGAAAGCGCGAGGCATCTTGACTTAATGGCTGCAGTCCAAATTTTGTGATTATATGCTCATATATATTAAAGGTTAGGTCATTGTGAGCAGAAACCGATTCACTTATGATAGTTTTATCAGGCAACATTGTGTAATCGAGTTTAGCTGGAGCTAAGTCGCTGAGGATCATAATAATTCAGATAAAACTTGTAGATTTCAAAGTATAAAACTTTTTAGAAAGCTTACATATGTCATATGCATTCTACGTGCGGCAGGCTTAATTCTTAAGCGTTTGCAAAACAAGTTTTGTTACTCCGTATCCTGCTGTTTTGTTTCCTCCTATGTTGGAGTATTCCGCATATTTCGCCAACATAACCGTCACCCTATTCCATTCGCTTTCCAAATCTTTCATCTCGTACGCACACCACCCCACAAATCCCACAGCCTTCTTTTCACGCATAACCGCCAACCTTGTTCTAAGCTTGTAACCGCAAACCCCAACATTCTTACCCAGCCAATCCTTATAAGCCAAAAACTCCTCTTTGCCAAATCGTCTACCATCGCTGAACTTGTTCCAGATACGTATCAACCCACAAAAAATCCTCACGGGGTCGGGAAACATCCAGCGGTAACTGCTGCCCAAACATGGCAAGTAGGTAGGCGTCTCAAAAACAAGCTTGAACCGCTCGGCCGCATTGGCTTCACGCTCCAAATCAGTGTAGCTTTTACTTTTAATGCTTAAGGAGGCTATGCGAAAAACCTTGTCAAAAATCATAATCGCATTCTGTCGCTCAAAAAACCTTAACACGTAACCAGCCAAATCATCCCGCAGAAACCTAAAACCCACATGACAAGGATAAGTGGAATCCAGAACAAAGCCATTCTCAACCCTTGAAACACTCCTAAAACGCAAAGGCGTAACACTGTAAGGCTTAGAAACGTTCAACTCATGCAAAACACTAGCCGCAGATGGATCCACAAGCCTAACAATATGCAGCAACAACCCCCTAGCCACATGCCCAGTAAAAAACGGCAAAACAACCCCCTTCTCACCATACAACTCTAAACCAACTTCCACAGGCAAATCTACTCAACTCCCTGCAAGGGGATTCATACATCACCATATCAGACAGCTAAGTATAAAATAGGAATTAAACTTAAGAATTTTTATGTATTCTGTCTTTATGAAAGGCGTTTTCTGAATAGTGTTTGGGCTGGTCGGCCTGGCAACTAACTGGTCTTTGCGATCGGTGTTCTGATTGGGCCGTGTCTTGAGCTGCTAGGGAGTTGGGCTTTGCGCCCGGATGAGTGTTTGCAGCCTGAAGCCAGCTGAAATGAAAGGGAGGTGAATGGAGTGAGGTATGTGGGTGTAGACGTAGGCAAGAGGAGGTGTAGGGTTGCTGTTGTTGATGGGGATGGTGTTTTGGTTGATGAGTTCAGCTTCAGCAATGACTTTGAAGGTATAAGACGGTTTGTTTCTAGGCTTTCGATGGGCGACGCGGTTGTTATGGAGTCAACTGGCAACTTGTGGGTTAACTTGTATGAGGCTGTTGAAGCTAATGGCGTTAAGGCTGTTTTGGCTAATCCTTTGAAGATGAGGGCTATTGCCTCAGCGAAGATTAGGAATGATAGGGTTGATGCTAGGGTTTTAGCCAGTTTATTGCGTGGTGGTCTTGTGGCTGAATGTTATGTTCCGCCTAGAGATG
>Ga0209102_1000633_pt1 | contig 22006 bp, 18 predicted proteins | sample ConPoolayeHmetaG_FD_185483 | JGI IMG/M metagenome (GOLD analysis project Ga0209102, IMG submission 185483) | Hot spring microbial mat communities from California, USA to study Microbial Dark Matter (Phase II) - Cone Pool mat layer H metaG... ...
TGAAACAGTTGCCGATTTTGATGAGACGGTGGTCGCTTACTGTCGCCCCTCGCGCGGGGGCGTGGGTTGAAACCGTGGATAAAATTAACAAAGTTACTCCGGCTTGCGTAAGTCGCCCCTCGCGCGGGGGCGTGGGTTGAAACCGCCAAACCTCATCTCACGGATATTATGATATTTGTCGCCCCTCGCGCGGGGGCGTGGGTTGAAACGGTGGACCGAAGCTGATCAAACTGCGAAAAAAAAAGTCGCCCCTCGCGCGGGGGCGTGGGTTGAAACTCTTATTGCTGGTGGCGGCGGGCTCGGCAAGACCGAGTCGCCCCTCGCGCGGGGGCGTGGGTTGAAACTGCTCTACTGCATGATGGAGTCGGTCGAACACGGGTCGCCCCTCGCGCGGGGGCGTGGGTTGAAACGCCAGACATCGCATTCGCCGAAAACGCATGTTGCGTCGCCCCTCGCGCGGGGGCGTGGGTTGAAACATGGAGCAGTCGCTCAGGATAACAGACATACCTTGGTCGCCCCTCGCGCGGGGGCGTGGGTTGAAACCCCTCAACCGGGACAACATCATCGTCAAGCATCATGTCGCCCCTCGCGCGGGGGCGTGGGTTGAAAGCTATAATTAGTACTGCCGAAGATCTGGCCTTAAATTTCGCATATTTTGGGTTCTAGTATATTTTCACTTTATATAAAAAACGCAAAATTTGGCTCATGAAAGAGACGACGATGACGGGCAACCGAGAATTCTGATATCAGCCGGCTGGTTTTACTGGTATCTATGCTGAAAATCAAACTCAGTTGTCCATTTTTCCTGCCGCAAGACAAACTTCTCCCTGGCCATCATCACCTGCCCCAAAAAAAATCATCATGGAGAGTCGCGGCAAGACGCCCAGGCCCTTACCTATTCCGGCTGCCAGGGCTAATAGCTCAGCAGATGCACCTTGATACGCGTCCGCAATTGACGGACTCGAGCTCCGATATTGAGGAGTTCCGATCTGATCGTGTCGAAATGAGACCGTGCCCGCGTCCTCCCTTTAAGGTGATATCGCAGCAAGGTATGCAGCAGCATCTAGGCCGTGGAATGAAGCAAGAGCCGGAACTAGTTGGCCTCGAAGCAATGACAGGAGGTCCGGTCGGAGAGAAGATGGCTCTTATGGAGCTTGACCATCAGTTCCATCCGTCTGCGGTCGCTGTAAATCATCTCGTAAACACGCGACTAGACCGACACTCCAGTATGTCACCACGAACCGGAAGTTCACTCGCACCGTCGCCCTATTACTTCCCGTTTTTCCATTCATAGATGTGAATGGGCAGGTAACAGTTTTTAATCTTTAGATCAAAAGCAAGTAAATCTATGAAAAGGACAGAGACGGACCGCGCGAAAAATCATCCCCGCTTAGACTGGCGAGATACTTTTTCAGGCCGACGGTTCTGACAAGGGCGAACGCCTCTTCCCTGGTCACTCCCCTGTTCTGGCGCAAGGATTCCAGGATGCGGATGATGGCCAGGGCCACTTCGGCCGTCTGACCGGCCGCGTCGCGCTTGTCTTTGAGAAAGCTGATGGCATCGTAAAGGACGGCGTTCGCTTCGCCGTAAGAGATAAGGGGGCAGGACCCGAATTTTTTCAGCCAGCCAGGATGGCTGAGAGCATCATTGACATGGGATTGGATGAGGTAAGTTGCCCGGCCGATGAGCTTCAGGTTGCTCGGGCTGACGTTGGTCATTGTGTTGCCGATGACGCGGCCAAGTCGGGCCATGACGGCTGTCGAGTGGGCGTTAAGAAGCATCTTAAGCCCGACGTGGCGGTTGACGCCAAACGGGTCGTTCGTGTCCGGAAGATGAAGCCAGACGGTGGCCGTCGGACTCATCGGGAGCCATTCCTTGGCTCCTGTCTCGGGTTTGTCACTGACGACGATGAGACCCAGATGGGCTTCGCTCTGGAGAAAAAGGTCGGCAAAACGGCGGAAGGGTGAATCTGTTCTCGCCAAGTCTTTCTCCTCGGGGGAGAAAAGAATCATCATCCCCAGGTCGCTCTTTTTCGGGCCGCGTCGCTGGATATTTTCAGGGCTGAAGGAGAAATCGTAGAGGAATTGCTGGTCATCCCCGGCTTTTTTCAGGCTGTCGAGGGCGGCCTGGCGGAGGTAGGGGTCATCGACTTCCTCCTCAAAGGGTTTCTGGTAAAGGGCGGGTTTGAGACCGCGAAATGGCCGGCCGAGGAAGGCCTCCCACGCCGCCTCGAGACTCGGAGCGGGCGTCCAGACTTGAATCCAGCATTTTCGCCTCGGCTCTTTGACCGTGTCGAGGGGGAAAAGCCGGAAAGTCGGGCTTCGCTCGGTGCTGTCGATGAAAACAGTGATGAGCGCTTTTCCAGCAAAATAGGTCGAAAAGGAACCAGACGCATACGTTCTGGCTTCGAGAGCGGTGAGGTCGGCGATGGCCGGAATTTTTGTCTTGACTTCCTCGAGGATTGAGGAGAAGCTGCGCAGTCTTTCCGGAAGGGAGAGAGGGTCAGAAAAGCCGAGACGAGCCATTTCCTTGCGCGAGAGGCCGCGCCTCAGGACTCGCCTCACTGCCTCCTCGAGGGCATGACCGATGACGAAGGTTTCGATGGTCGTCGCTTGCATCCGGGTCGAACCCGTGATTGCCTGAGGGCCTGTGGTCAGGTTGATCTTGGTGATGCCGGGTTCTTCGATGACGCGGCGGCTGCGCAGGAAAGGAAGAAGCTTTTCATCGGGGTTGTTGTAAATAAAATAGAGGTGCCGTCGTGTCTCAGCGGGGTCGAAACTCCCTTCCTCCTTCCATTTCTCGAGGCCGGCCAGGATGGTGCCGATGACCGAGGAAGTTTCCCCGCCTTCGGTCACGCCAATGACGACGTCCCCTCTTTGGATTCCGTGGTCTTCGAGCTGGAGACGGCCGATGAGCTGGAGGTCTTCGAACCCTTCGAGCGAACTGATGAGGGCACGGTCAGCGCCGGTCATTTCGCCGATGAGGTTGTCCTCGATCGAGGAGGAAAGGAAAGCTTCGAGCTTGGCCCAGATTTTTTCCTCGGCCTTGACCCGCCTCCAGAAAGGCCGCCAGAAAGAGCTTTCCATCTGCTTGGCCAGCCGACCGGTGGCGCCGCAGCCATAGATATAGATGCGCCTTCCCTCGAGGATGGCTTTCTCGCAGGCTCCGATGAGGGATTCAATGGGGGCGGGCTGGGAGGCGAGCTCGCCGAGGCGCCGGGTGATGTCCTCATCCACCGAAAAAAGCATTTTCAGGCCGGTGGCAATATCTTCCTCCAATCGCTGGCTTAAGTCCCATGTCTTGGGGTGGCGCTGCTCGGTCAGGAGGGTGTGGAGCTGGAACTGCGTCTTGTTCTGGATGTAATCGATGGATTCAGGAGACGGCTCGAGCTCGAGAAGCTTGAGGAGGGTGAGCCTGGGTCGGGCAGGTGTCTCCTGTGCCCATAAAAGGTTAATATACAGTATTCCTATAAAAACTATAAATAAAGTAGATATTGAAACAAAGGATATCTTTCCATTTAGAGCGGAGGCAATGGCCCATTTCCTTTTGATGGCTCTTATTCTTGGCTCCCCCCTAACCCGCTTTTTCTTGGTTTCTTTGGTGTTCATATTCTTTCAGTCAAGGTTAGTTCAGGGAAAAGAAGCATAAGGCATCTTTTTATGCTTGTCGCCCCATAGGGATAGCCGGCCCGTCGTGTGGGTCGGCAGGTTTCGGGGATGTGGCGTTCTTCCTTGCCCATGGGCTCGTTGCTCATCCGTACTGGTGTTTATCGTCGAGGATATCGCCTTTCGTCCAGTCTTCAGCCCACCGCCGGACGCGGAAGACTTTCTTCCGGCCATCGGCTGTCGAGCAGACGATTCGATTGAGACCGGCGTTGATGATCATCTTCTTGCAAATGAAACAGGGGAAAGCGTTGATCGGCTCGCCCGTTTGAAAGACACATCCATAGATGAACATGTCCCCGCCGAGGAGGCTGACACCAGCCCGAGCTGCGTTGATGATGGCGTTCTGTTCGGCGTGAACGCTCCGGCAGAGCTCGTAGCGCTCGCCGTGGGGGATGCCGAGCTTGTCGCGGAGACAGAAGCCGTGCTCGAAGCTATCCTTCGTCTTCCGCGGCGCGCCGACATAGCCGGTGGAGATGATCTGGTCGTCGCGGACGATGATAGCTCCGATGGAACGGCGGAAGCAGGTGCTCCGGCGCGCCACCTCCTTGGCAATCCCCAGATAATAATCGTCCTTGGAGATGCGTTTTGACTTCATAGGATGGCCTCAACTTTCCGGCGCAGCGCTTCGCGGCTGCCGTCGTTGATGATCGTCCGATCGGCGCTGGCCATAACACGGCGCAGTTGCTGCTCACTCGCCTGGCCGCTCATCTCCTCTTTTTCTTTGGCCAGGAATTCCTCGAGAGTGGAGGCGGATTCCTCCCGGCCGCGGCGGCGGACTCTTTTATACCTCAGCTCAGCGGGCGCGTCGACAGCGATGAGGAGAAAGCTCCCCTGCCGGCGGAGATAGGCTGCTTCGCGGAGGTTGCGGATGGAATCGATCACCGCCTTCCCCCTGACTTTTCTCATGACCCGGCGGGCTAAAATGTCAGCGCCAAGTCGCTGGCGAAGCGCGTTGCCCATGGCAATAAGGTTGTCCCGCGTGATGGCTCTACCCTTTTTCTTGAGCTCGGCCCGGATTTCATCGCTCAGCGAAAAATAGGCATACCCCCGTTCTACAAAATAAGCGGCCACTTCGCTCTTGCCGGCGCCATTCGTTCCGGTCAGGCCGATGAGGCGGGGGAGCTCCGTCGAGGAGAAGGAGGGACCGGTGGTCGCTTTTCGACTTGGCATGCCTGCTTTAACCCGCTTTCTCGTCCTCATCGCCACGGGATTTTTCCCGGCGGGTTTTTCTCTCCTTGCCGAAAATGAAAGAAATGAGGATACCCAGGCCGTAGAGGCCGAGCATGGGCACGGCGATGATGCTCTGGGTGACCATATCGGGAGTGGGCGTAATGACGGCGGCAATGATGAAGACCGCCAGCACGGCGTACTTGAAGTTCTTGATCATCCAGCGTGAAGTGATGAGGCCGATCTTGGACAGGAAAAAGACCAGCGTAGGAAGCTCGAAGACGAGGGCGATGCCGAGAAGCACGCGCAACGAGAAGCTGAAGTAGGTGTCGACGGTCAAAACAGGGTTGAAATCGGCGCCGAGGCCGAGGAAGAAACGGCAAGCCCAGGGAAAAACGACAAAATAGCCGAACAGACCGCCAAGCAGGAAGAAGAAGGTCGTGAACAGGACGAAGGGAATGACGTATTTTTTCTCTTTCTGGTACAGGCCCGGCGCGACGAAGTACCACAGCTGGAGGAAAATGAAGGGCGAAGTGACAAAGAGGGCAGTCAGGAAGGAAACCTTGAGGTAGAGCATGAACGGCGCCGTCAGACTCGTATAAGCCATCTTGACGCCTTCGGGCAAGTAGCGGGTCACCGGCCTGGACAGGAGGTTGAATACATCCTTGCTGAAAATCCAGGCGGGAATGACAGCGACGAGGATGGCGATGAAAGAATAGAAAATTCTTTTGCGGAGGTCGTCGAGATGTTCAAGGAAGGTCATCTCGTCAGGAGACTTTTTTCCCTTCCTCATCCTCGGTGACGCCCTTTTTCAGCTCTTCTTTGATTTCCCGGAGTTCCTCGGCCTGGATTTCCTCCTCGATTTTCTCCTTGATTTCATCTGAAGCGCGCCGGAATTCTCGGATGGCCCGGCCGATGGACCGGCCTACCTCGGGAAGCTTCTTCGGCCCGAAAACGAGCAAGGCAATGGCCAAAATGATGAGGAGCTCAGGAAAACCGATATTTCCAAACATGGACTTCCTTCGTCGGATAGCGACATCCGAAATATAGCCTCAAGCCAGCGATTAGTCAAGGCAAACGAACTGACCCCGAATATTCGGGAACTGACCCAAAATCGCCGATGGGAACACCCGACGGGACCCCTCGGGTGATTCTATCGGCAATCCTCGAAACTCGGCCGAAACGCTTTACATCGGGTAGCCTGTCTGCTAAGATGTTTGGTTGCATGCGGCGATGAAAAAGAAGTTGGCTTTCGCTCTCCTTCTGGTAGCCCTGCTGGCTAACCTTCCGGCCAGGAACGGGGATGTCTGGGAACAGTCCCTGGAAAAATTCTCGACCATTCTTTCCCTCGTCGAAGCGAACTACTACCAGCCTGTCGATTCAGAAAAGCTTGTCTTCTCGGCGATTCGAGGGGTCCTGGAGACGCTCGACCCCCATTCCTATTTTCTCGACCCGGAAAGCTTCGCTCGAATGCGCGAGGAATATACGGGAAAATACTACGGGCTGGGCATCCAGATTCAAAAGCAGGAGGACAGGCTGGTCGTCATTTCTCCGATCGAGGGCGGGCCAGCCAGCCGGCTCGGCATCCTGCCTGGCGATGTCATCTCCCATATCAACGGTGAAAGCACGAAACCCATTTCGAGTTTCGATGCCATGCAGAAACTTCGGGGTCCCAGGGGGACGAGAGTGACGATTACGATTGTCCGCGAGGGCCTGGAAGCGCCTTTTGATTTGACCATCGAACGGGCCGAAATCCCGTTGCGAAGCGTCCCCTATGCTTTCATGATTAACGACGAAGTGGGCTACATCTTCATCCGCAATTTCGCCGAAACGACGACGGAGGAGTTTGAAGAGAAGATGCGGGAGCTCACCTCTCAGGGCATGAAAAGCCTGGTCCTCGACCTGAGGGGGAACACCGGCGGACCTTTTTTCCAGTCGCTCGCGATTGCCGATGAGTTCCTGCCACGGGGCGCGGCCATCGTCTCGATCAAGGGGCGAAACAAGTTTTTTAACCGGGAATTTCGGGCCCAGCGGGACGGCCAGTTTGAGCATGTGCCCCTCGTCATCCTCATCAACCGGGGGAGCGCCAGCGCCTCGGAAATCGTCAGCGGCGCGGTCATGGACAACGACCGCGGTTTCATCGTCGGCGAGGATTCCTGGGGAAAGGGGCTGGTTCAGACTGTTTTTCCCCTGGGGGAGAATCTAGCGGTGGCTTTGACCACGGCTCAATATCTTACCCCGAGCGGCCGATTCATCCAGAGGGATTATGCGCACATCGATGATTACATCCTCTACAAAAAGGCGCCCGAAGAGAACCGTGAAGTGCGTTACACAGCCAGGGGGAGGCGAGTCCTCGGCCAGGGCGGTATCTCCCCTGATTTTGAAGTGCCTTTTAGCCGTAAGCTCTTAACGCTCGAGCTCATGAACAGAGGGGCCTTTTTCACCTATGCCCGCAAGCTGACCAGCCGTCAAACGCCCCTTGCCCGGTCTATCTCCCTCCCCGATGGCCAGAGTGGAAACAAAGAATTTATCGTTGACTCCCGGGTCCTCGATGATTTTCAGGCTTATTTGAAGTCGATCAAGATAAGCTTCGAAGCAGAAAAGTTCAAAGAGGCGGAGGAAGAGATCAAGAGGGAATTGACGAGAGAAATTTATTCTTCTCTCTGGGGGATAGAGGCTGGTGTCGCCGCCTATCAGAAGAGCGATGCGGCTGTGCTCAAGGCGCTCGAGGTCATGCCCGAGGCGGCCAAGTTTCTCGCGGCCAGCCATTGCCCGTGAGAAGGGAATTTCTGGTCTAACGCGATATCCCCTGGCAGGAGGAGAGGAATGACCATCGCTCTCGCTTCCGACCACGCAGGTTATGAACTCAAAGAGGGGGTTCGGCTTTTCCTGGAGCAAAGGGGCTTAGCCTATCGCGACTTCGGTAGCAGCGCAGGCGAGACCGTCGATTACGTTGACTTTGGTATTCAGGCTATGGAAAGTGTTGTGGCTGGAGAATGCGACCGCGCCATCCTGTTCTGCGGCACGGGGATAGGGATGTCCATCGTGGCCAACAAGTTCAAGGGCATTCGGGCCGCCGTTTGCTGGGACCTCTATACCGCCGAAATCAGTCGCAAGCACAATGATGCGAACTGCCTATGCCTTGGCGGTCGGGTCCTCGAACTGGCCCGGGCTATCGAAATCGTCGCTTCCTGGCTCGACTCCCCTTTCGAGGGCGGCCGCCACGCCAGGCGGGTGGACAAGATTTCTGAACTCGAGAAAAAAAAGTTCCGTTGAGGGATAGACCCGGGAAAGATGTCTAAAGAAGAGGAGAAGAAAAGATGGCCTCATTGACTGAAAAAATCCTGAACTTAGCTGCCAAAATCGAGGCGAACAACCGCTGGCGTCAAGCCGAATCCTTCAACCTCATTCCGTCCGAGACGACGCCTTCTCTTCTCGTCAAGCTGTGCGAAATATCGGACCCGGCAGGCCGTTACGCGGAACACCGGACGATGAAGGGCGAAGAGGTTTACTTTTATCAGGGGACGGATTTCATCCGTGATGTCGAGATCGAGGCCCAGAAGGAACTCGGCCAGTTCTTTCGCTGCTCCAACGTCGAGCTGCGGCCGATCAGCGGGCAGATGGCCAACGAGGTGGTGTTCAAAGCCATGGTTCGGTTCATCAACCGGAATCGCCAACCGGGAGAGCCGGCGCGCCGGCTTCGCCTGGTCCTGAACAATGACCTTACCAAAGGCGGTCATCTTAGCTCCCAGCCGATGGGCGCCCTGTTCAATTTTGTCGAAGAGGACCCGGCGACAGGCAAAGAGCGAGTGGTCAACTTTCCGGTGGCGGCAGAAAACCCGTATCGAACAGATTTAAAAAGGCTGGCCGAGCTCCTGGATGAACACCGGCCGGAGCTTGTCATCTTCGGGAAGAGCATGTTTCTCTATCCCGAGCCCGTCGAGTTCGTAGCGGCTTGCGTCAAAGACTGGCCGGAGAAACCTGTCCTTATGTACGATATGGCTCATGTCCTCGGGCTTTACGGCGCCTTCCAGGAGCCTTTTGAGGAGGGTGCCGACATCGTCACGGGAAGTACCCATAAGACCTTCTTTGGCCCTCAGCGAGGCGTCGTGGCTGGAAATTTTCCTGCCGGCTCGCCGTTGCGAAACCTGTGGCTGGACGTCAAGAGTCGAGCCTTCCCCGGCTCGACAAGCAACCATCATCTCGGGACGCTCCTGGCTCTTCTTCTCGCCACTTACGAGATGAACGCATTTCGGGAGGAATATCAGGCTCGGGTCAAGCAAAACGCCAAGTCCTTTGCCCGGTCCCTTCGCGCCCACGGGATACCTGTCGAGGGGGAAGAAAGGGACAGCTTTACCGAGACCCACCAGGTTGTCATTCGGGTTCGGAAGTTCGGACCGGCCCAGGTTATAGCGCGACGGCTGGAAGAGAATAACATCATTGCCAACTACCAGGCGTTGCCGGATGACGAGACATTCCTCGATTCGAGTGGCATCCGCTTGGGCGTCCAAGAGATGACTCGATTTGGCATGGAGGAGAAGGACTTTGACGTTCTGGCCGGGTTCATGGCCGAAGTAATCCTCCGTGACCGTAAAGTTAAGGACGAAGTGAAGAGATTTCGCCAGAATTTTCTGGATATGAAGTTTTGCCTTCCTGCCGAGGAAGCTATTCCCGTGGCTGCCCGCATCCTGAAGAGCATCTTCCCTCGGCCGGGATTTATCGAGGAGCTGGCCGAGGCTCTCGGGCGGGCCAGCGAGAGCAACTGATCGAGGCCGGTCATCCCAGCGCCCTCCCATTTGACGGCCGAACCCGTTTTTGTCAGAATGGGGAAAAAAACCGAGGGAGGAATTTGGCGATGCAAATCCTGATTGTCGGCTCTGGAGGAAGGGAGCACGCCCTCACCTGGAAGGTAGCCCAAAGTCCGCTCGTCGAAAAAATATACTGCGCCCCTGGCAACGGCGGCACGTTGAGCCTGGCCGAGAATGTCAGCATTGCCGAATCGGACATTACGGCTTTGGTTCAATTCGCTCAAGAAAAGAAAATCGATTTGACCATCGTCGGACCTGAGCTTCCCCTTACCCTGGGAATCGTCGATGAATTCGAAAAGTCCGGCCTGCGTATTTTTGGGCCCCATAAAAAGGCGGCCGAGCTTGAGGGAAGCAAGATTTTTGCCAAGCAGTTCATGGAGCGGCACCGCATCCCGACGGCCAGGTTTAAGGTCGCGGAATCACCAGCCCAGGCCCTGCGGGTTCTTAAATCGGGTGAATTTTTCTTCCCCTTGGTCATCAAAGCGGATGGGCTGGCCGCCGGCAAGGGCGCCATTGTCTGTCCCAGCAAACGGCGGGCTGAAGAAGTGGTCGACAGCATGATGACGAAGAAGCAGTTCGGGGAGGCCGGCACGAGGATTGTCATTGAAGAGTTCTTAAACGGCAAGGAAGTCTCCTTCATCGTCATCTCGGATGGAACAAAAGTCCAGCCCTTGGTGACGACCATGGACCATAAAGCGGTCTACGATGGAGATAAAGGGCCGAACACCGGAGGCATGGGCGCCATCTCGCCATCCCCCTTTATTACGCCCAAGCTCTTTTCGGAAATCATCGAGCGAATCGTCTTTCCGACCATTAACCGGCTGCGGGAAGAGGGTCGACCCTACCGGGGAGTCCTCTATGTCGGTCTCATGTTGACTGAGGAAGGGCCGAAAGTACTCGAGTACAACTGTCGGTTCGGCGACCCGGAAACGCAAGTCCAGATGCTCCGACTCGAGTCGGACCTTGTCGAGCTCCTCCTCCATTCTTTGGAGGGCGACGCTTTGCAATCCGAAGTCAAGTGGAGCGACCGGGCAGCCGGTTGCGTTGTCCTGGCCTCGGGAGGCTATCCCCTGGCCTACGAAAAGGGCAAACTCATCCACGGTCTTAAAGAGGTATCCAGGATGCCGGGCATCGTCATCTTTCACGCCGGGACAAAATACCAGGGCGATGAATATTTCACCAACGGGGGTCGAGTCCTCAATGTCTGCGCTTCTGAAAAAACCCTCGCCCAGACGATGGAGAATATCTACGCCGCGATTGCCGCCATTTCCTTCGAGGGGATGCACTTCCGAAGGGATATCGGGATCATGAGATAGCATGAGATAGGAGGAAGGATGGACGTAGCCATTTTTATCGGGAGCGAGTCGGATTATGATATCGTTCGAGAGGCGGTGGACCTTCTGGCGAGCTTTGGCGTTTCCTGCCGGGTTGAGGTGACGTCAGCGCATCGCTCACCCGAGCGGACGCGAAAGCTCGTCGCCGGTCTGGAAAGAGAGGGGACGCAGGTTTTTATCGCTGTCGCCGGCAAGGCTGCCCATCTGGCTGGTTTTGTCGCCGCGCATACGACACTCCCTGTAATCGGGGTGCCGGTGGAAAGCCCGGGCCTCGGCGGGTTGGATGCGCTCCTCTCCACCGTGCAAATGCCCAAGGGCATTCCTGTGGCCACCATGGGGCTGGGCAAGTCCGGTGCGGCCAACGCCGCGCTCCTGGCCATGGCCATTCTCAGCTTGAGGAACCCGCGCCTGAAAAGAAAGCTTAAGGATTACCGGGCTAAGCTGGCGGCCCAGGTGGAGGAGGCTTCGAAGAAGCTTCAGCGAGGCAAATGACTTCCTTCGCCATCCAAAATTTTGGTTGCCGGGTGAACCAGGCGGAGGCGTTCGCCTGGGCGGAAATCTTCGAGCGGCACGGCCTCGAGTTGGAGAAGAGCCCGGAGCGGGCTGATATCGTCATCGTCAATACCTGCACCCTGACGAGCCAAGCTGACCGGGAAGGACGAAAGTTCATCCGCCGCATCGAACGCCAGAATCCACGGGCCAGGCTCGTCTTGACCGGGTGCGCCGTGGAAGCGGAGAGGCAGGCATTTGAAAAAAACAGCCGGGCCTGGCTGGTCCTCAGCAACCGGGAGAAAGAATCTCTGGCCCAAAAAGTGATGGCCGGCCTGCCCGAGCGACCAGAGAAAAGCTATCAACCGCTGCGCTCCCGGGCCTTGCTCAAGGTCCAGGATGGCTGTGACGGTCACTGCACATTCTGTGTCATTCCTCGGGTGAGGGGGAGAAGCCGGAGTCTGGAGCTTAGAGGCGTCCTCGACCAATCGAGGCGGCTCATCGAGCAGGGTTTTCGCGAAATCGTCGTCTGCGGCATTCACCTTTCCTCCTATGGCCGCGATTTGAACCCGCCCCGCTCCTTGCTCGAGCTCCTTCGAGAATTGATTGGCGTGGAGGGATTGGGACGTATCCGGCTGAGCTCTCTTGACCCGACGCTCCTGGAGGAAGAGCTCCTCGATTTCCTTACCGTCAACCCAAAAATCTGTCCCCACTTCCATATTTCCCTGCAGCATGCTTCGGATAGGATGCTGGCTCGGATGGGTCGGAGAGCAAGAGTGGAAGATTATGAGACAATTCTTTCCTTCCTCTGTCAGAAGTCGCCCGAAGCGGCGGTCGGAGCGGATATCCTCGTTGGGTTTCCCGGAGAAACTGAGGAGGATTTCGAGGCCGCCTACGCTTTCCTGGCTCGCTCGCCGTTGGCCTATCTTCACGTTTTTTCTTATTCGCCACGGCCCGGGACAGCGGCGGCGCACTGGCCCCAGGTTCCGGAAAAAATGAAGAAAGCGAGGTCGGCCCGGTTAAGGAATCTGTCTCAGGCTAAACGCCAGGTATTCTACGCTAAATTCCTCGGCCGCGAGCTCGAGGGAATCGTCATCCGGAAAGCTGAGGGAGAGGCGGAAGTTCTCACGGGCAATTATTTGAAAGTCCGCTGCCCCGCATCCGGCCAGGCCCCCGGGCAAGCAGTCAGAGTGAGGATTACGGGCATCGGTTCAGGCGTCGTGCAAGAGGAGGTCAGCGGCTGAAAAAGGGGAATGTCGGTGCAGAAAATCTCTCTTCTTCCCGAGGAGGTTTCTAGGAAAATCGCCGCTGGCGAAGTCATCGAGAGACCTTTCTCGGCGGTTAAGGAGCTGGTTGAAAACTCGCTCGATGCTGGAGCTACCGAAATTGTGGTCGAGATTCAGGATGGCGGGAAGAAATCCATCCGCGTTCACGATAACGGCTCCGGGATGAGCCGGGAGGATGCGGCGCTCTGTCTGGAAAGGCATGCCACGAGCAAGATTTCGACCGCTTCGGACCTGTTGAGGATTTCCACCCTTGGGTTCAGGGGGGAAGCCCTGGCCTCCATCGCGGCAGTTTCCCATCTCGTCCTGAAAACTTTTGACGGCCAGGGAGAAATCGGCACTCAGGTCGAGCGGAAGGGGGGAGAGCTTATTTCCGTTCAGGATATCGCCTTTCCCCGGGGCACCAGGGTGGAGGTGCGAGACCTCTTTTTCAATTTACCAGCCAGACGGAAATTCCTTCGATCGGACAAGGCCGAGGCAGCTCTCATCCTTCGGTGGATGACGGCGATGGCTCTGGCCTATCCGGGGGTCCGGTTTCTGGTAGTCCACGGCCAGCGTGAAGTCCTCAATTGTCCAGCTGTGGGAAGCGTGGCCGAGAGGCTTTTCCAGCTTTTTGGGAAAGAGGCGCTTCATAGGCTGGTGGAGGTGGATTTTCGGGAGGGGGCTCACCTCATCTACGGCTATGCCTCCCGGCCGCCTTCGGGGCGTCCGGATAGAGCGCACCAGCTTTTTTTCGTCAACGGTCGCCTTGTCAAGGACCGGCTCCTCCAGGCAGCCCTCCAGCAGGCCTATCGAGGTTACCTGGAAAAGGATTCTTACCCTGAAGCTTATCTTTTTCTTTCCATTCCCGCGAGTGATGTCGACGTCAATGTCCATCCTGCCAAGGCTGAGGTCAGGTTCCGCGACAGCCAGTTTGTTTTTTATCTCCTGCTCAGGGCTGTCGAAAGTTCATTGCTTCAGCAAAAGGGAGTAAAGGAAATCTATCCGATTTCGAGGGGGCCTCTTGCTCATCCTCGGGTTGAGGAATCGGTCTCACCAGGTATTTACGAAGAGGCCAGAGAGAGGGATGGACGAGAAACGGGAGAGCTTTTTAGTGCCAGGGAGGAAGGCGCGCCAGCCGGACCCCGCGTCCTCGGGCAGTACCTTGATTCCTATATCATAGCCGCCGCCCCGGAAGGGCTTCTCATCATTGACCAGCACAATGCCCATGAGCGCGTCCTTTTCGAAAGATACAGGGCCGTCGATGCCGAAAAAAGGTGGCCGGAGAGAGCACCTCTCATTCCCGTCCTCTTCGACCTTTCCCCATCCCAAGAGCTGAGCTTTGAGGATAACCGAGAGTTCCTGGAATCGATGGGATTTAGAGTAGAAGCCATGGGAGGAAGGTCCTACGCCCTCCAGTCTTTCCCTGATATTTTTGAAGAAGAAGAAGCGAAAGAGACCTTGCTTGCTCTTCTCGAGGCGATAGAGGGAGAGGAAGCGTTGCCGAAGCGAGAGAAAGCCCTGGCCACGCTGGCCTGCCGGACAGCCGTCAAGGCTGGCCAAACTCTTAACCGCGAAAAAATGGATTATCTGGTTGAGGAACTTTTTAGGACCTCGAACCCCTCCCTGTGTCCTCACGGCCGGCCCGTCCTTTTGAGACTCGACAAAAGCCAGATTGAAAGAGGGCTCAAGCGGACGACATAGAGGGAGGTAGCGCGCCTGGAGGGACTCGAACCCCCGACCCGCTGCTTAGAAGGCAGCTGCTCTGTCCAGCTGAGCTACAGGCGCTCTTTCCTTTAAGAATATTGATGACAGCTTTTTTCTGTCACCCGAATTATTATATCATCAGCCGGGAATCCATGCTCGGAATCGAGAAAATCGGGGAGATCGGATTTGAACCGACGACCTCCTGCTCCCAAGGCAGGCGCGCTAACCAGGCTGCGCCACTCCCCGTTGTAAAATGAAGAAGGACCTCTCGGAGGACCGTTCCCATTCTTAACAGAACGGCCATTTCTTGTCAATTTAATGGAGGTTGTCATTTTATTTAGTGGCTTCATATCAGCTGGCACTCCCGCATTCATCTATGAAGTTGACGAACGGATTTCGCAACGGCCATCCCCGGCTTGGCTGGGGGTGAACGGTCAAAGGACCGCCCGGGGAACTTCATAGCCTTTTCAGGTGAGGATAAAGAGGAGAATTTCACCTTGAGAATCATCCCTATGGGTGATTGACCCTTTCCTGACCCGACATCATCATAAAGACCGATTGGACGGTTTTGCCCCATATGAGACGTCATTCCAGACAGGAGAGATGATTTCGTGACAGCCAGCGTCTCTCTATTGACTGTTGCTAATTGTGCCAGATGCTGTCAACAAGACATTGACAAATTTTGGCAAGTCAGCTATCGTGAGAGAGTTTTTTCGTCATGGGTTCGAATTTAGGCGAATTGCTCCTCCGGGAAAAGGTCATCACACCTGACCAGCTCAAGACAGCCCTGGACATGCAGAGGGAGAAGAGCATTCCCCTCCAGACAGCCATCATCAACCTGGGCCTTGTGAGCGAGGAGGAAATGGCTCAGGCCCTGAGCCGGCAGCTCGGCTATCCCTACATCGACCTGGAGCAGTTCGAGGTTTACCCCGATGTCGTCAGCCTTATCCCGGTAGAGATTGCCAAGAAATACATGATTATGCCCATCCACCGCATCCGCAGCTTCCTCACCCTGGCCATGGTCGACCCCACGGACCTGGAGGTTATCGAGGACGTTCGCTTCCGAACAGGCTTGAGTATCCAGCCCGTCATCGCCTCGGAGTCTGGCATCATGAACGCCATCAACAAGTACTACGGCTCCTCGAGCGCCCTCCGGGTCAGGAAGATCATCGAGGATATCGAGCTGGCTGAGGATACGCGAGTCAATATCGTCGAGGAAGAAAAAGAAGATTACGACGTTGAGGAGCTCGTCCATTCGACGGAAGAAGCGCCCATCATCACGTTGGTCAATACCATTTTTGTCGATGCTATTAAAAAAGGCGCCAGCGACGTCCACTTCGAGCCCTACGAGCAGACCTTCCGGGTGCGCTTCCGGCTCGACGGGATTCTCCACGAGATGATGAACCTGCCCCTCAAGTTCAAAAGCCCCGTTACCTCCCGGGTCAAAATCCTGGCCAATATGGATATCGCTGAGAAGAGACTTCCCCAGGACGGCCGGATCAAGATGAAGGTTAAGCTCGAAAACGGTGGTCGGAAGGAAGTCGATATGCGCATCTCCGCCCTGCCGACGATTTTCGGGGAGAAGATTGTCGCCCGAATCCTCGACAAGCAGATGCTCAAGCTCGATCTGACCGAGCTCGGGTTTGAGGAAGAATCCCTGGAGAAATTCAAGGAGGCTATCTTCAGGCCGTGGGGGATTATCCTCGTCACCGGGCCGACGGGAAGCGGGAAAACAAACACCCTTTATTCGGCGGTGTCGACGTTGAATTCATTGGAAAAGAACATCCTGACCGCGGAAGACCCGGTCGAGTTCAACATTCCCGGCATCAATCAGGTTCATATCAAAGAGGAGATTGGGCTGAGCTTTCCGGCCACCCTAAGGTCATTCCTGCGGCAGGACCCTGATATCATGCTTGTCGGCGAGATGCGCGATTTCGAGACCGTCGATATCGCCATCAAGGCGGCCCTGACCGGACATCTGGTCTTTTCGACAGTCCACACCAATGACGCCGCCAGCACGATCGTCCGCCTGGTTAACATGAACGTTGAGCCGTTCCTCATCGCCGATTCCGTGATTCTCATCGTCGCCCAGCGGCTGGTGCGGCGGCTCTGTCCCAAATGCAAAGTGCCCCATAAGCTACCAGTTAAAGCTCTCCTCGATATCGGTTTCACGCCGGAAGAAGCAGAGACTGTGGAGGTCTGGAAGGCAACCGGCTGCGACCATTGTAATAACACTGGCTATAAGGGCCGGACCGGTCTCTTTGAAGTCATGCCCATCGACGAGGACATCCGGGAGCTCATCCTGGTCAGGGCCCAGTCCCGGGAGATCAAGAAGAAGGCCATGGAAAAGGGCATGATTACCCTGAGGCGGAGCGGCCTCATCAAAATCAAGAAGGGTATCACCTCCATCGAGGAGGTCCTCAGGGAAAGTGTTAAGGACTAAAATGGTTTCGAGAAGGAGATAGCGATGGCCAAAACCATTCAAGAACTCTTAGAAATCACGGTCAAAGAGGATGCCAGCGACCTCCACATCACCACCTACATCCCGCCACGCATCCGCGTCCACGGCGTTCTCAAATCTATCGACCATCCGCCCCTCACCCCTTCGGAGACAAAGCAGCTTATCTACTCGGTCCTCACCGACAGGCAGAAGCGGTTGTTCGAGGAAAAGCTTGAGCTTGACTTTTCCTTTGGCATCAAAGACCTGGGCAGGTTCCGGGCCAATGTCTTCATGCAGAAGGGAGCAGTGGCCGGAGCCTTCCGGCGGTTCCTGCCCTCGATGTGGAGCTTTGCCCAGCTTGGCATCCCTCAGCGGGTGGCCCAGCTCTGCTATCTGCCGCGCGGGCTCGTCCTTGTCACAGGGCCAACGGGTTGCGGCAAGTCGACAACCATCGCCTGCATGCTCGACCACATCAACCACGAACGGAGCGTCCACATCGTTACCATCGAAGACCCCATCGAGTACTACTTCATCCCCAAAAAATCCATTATCAACCAGCGGGAGCTTTTCGTCGATACGCTTTCCTACGCGAATGCTCTTCGTTCCGTGCTCCGCGAGGACCCGGACGTCGTCTTCGTCGGCGAGATGCGCGACTACGAGACTGTCGAAGCAACCCTCCGGGTGGCCGAAACAGGGCACCTGACTTTTTCAACCCTGCACACGAACTCGGCGGCGGAATCCATCTCCAGGATCATCGACATCTTTCCGTCCCAGTACCAGGCGCAGGTGCGAATCATGCTCTCGATGAGCCTCGAGGGCATCCTGACCCAGGCGCTCCTACCCCGAGCCGACGGCAAGGGTCGCGTCCTGGCCATGGAAATCCTCATCCCCAACCCGGCCATCCGAAACCTCATCCGCGAGAACAAGATTCATCAGATTTATTCGGCCATGCAGATGGGGCAGGAGAAGTTCGGGATGCAAACATTCAACCAGTCCCTGGCCAACCTTTATTTCAAGCGGCTCATCACCCTGGAGACAGCGATGAGCGTGACTTCCTTCCCTGAGGAGTTGACAGATATCATCCAGAGACGGGAGGGGCTGAAGAGGACCTCCGTCAGTCTTTCCCCGGGCTCGGGGGGGAAATAGAAAGGGGTGAAACATGGCCATTTATGTTTGGAAAGGTAAAAATCGTTACGGTGACATCGTCAGCGGCGAAAGGGTCGCTACATCCGTTGAGGAGCTGACCCGTATCCTTCAGAAGGAGCAAATCTCCGTTATTGATATTTCCGCCAAAAGAAAGGGCCTGGAGATACCTTTCCTGAAAAGGGAAAAGGTCAAGCTCAAGGAGCTTGCCGTCTACAGCCGACAGCTTTCGGTTTTGATCGATGCCGAGCTGCCACTCATCCAGGGGTTGACCATCCTGGCCGAGCAGACCAAGAACAAGTACTTCAAAAGGGTCATCACCAGCGTCCGGGAAGATGTTGAGGCTGGTTCGACGCTGAACCAGGCTAAAAGAAAATTCCCCAAGGCTTTTGATGACCTCTATTGCAACCTCATCGCCTCCGGCGAGCAGAGCGGCTCCCTGGACATTATGCTGCGGCGCCTGGCCGAGTACATCGAAAAAATAGTTAAGCTGCGAGCTAAGGTCAAACAGGCGTTGATCTATCCGACGGCGATCGTCACCTTCGCCATCCTGGTCGCCATCTTCCTCCTCTGGAAAGTCATCCCTGTTTTTGCCTCGATTTTCTCTGAGCTCGGCGCCCAGCTTCCTTTCCTGACTGCCTTCATCATCGGGTTGAGCCGGTTTGTTTCCAGGTATATTCTGCTCATTTTTCTCGCCTTAGTGGGGCTCGTCGTCGGCTTCCGGTATTTCAGGAAGACGGAACGCGGCCGGTGGGTTGTCGACCGCTTCATCCTCAAGATTCCTCTGATAGGCGAGCTCATGCGGAAGGTCTCCATCTCCCGCGTGACCCGGACGTTGAGTACACTCGTGGCCGGTGGTGTTCCCATGCTGGAAAGCTTGCGGATTACTTCTTCGACGGCCGGCAATGTTCTCCTCGAATCGAGCGTTATGGAGGCGCGGAAGATGGTCGCTGAGGGGAAAACCCTGACCGAGGCTTTTCGCGAAACCGGGCAATTTCCCTTCATGCTCACCCAGATGGTTAACGTCGGCGAGGCGACGGGAACTCTGGACGAGATGCTGACCAAACTGGCCGACTTTTATGACGATGAGGTCGATTCGGCCGTCTCAGCGCTTCTTTCCGTGCTCGAACCTGTCCTGCTTATCTTTGTTGGGGCGATGGTGGGCAGCCTTGTCGTTTCGATGTATCTTCCTATTTTCAGCCTGATGCAACAGTTCTGAGCCAAGCGGATGAAAATACAGAAGAAGCACATCCTCTGGTTCATCCTCATCCGTCTTATCGCTATCACTTCGATCCTCGTTTCTGTCGTCATCATCCAGTCCTCAACCACGGATTTTATCCCGCTGCTGCCTTTTTATTACCTCGTTCTCCTGACCTATCTCCTTTCCCTTATTTATCTATGTCTTTGCTCCTGGTGGAGGAATTATCCTTTTCAGGCATATCTTCAGCTCGTCTTCGACCTCCTTCTCATCACGGCTCTGGTCTATATTTCTGGCGGGCTGACCGGCTCTCTCTATTTGCTCTATGTTTTTCCCATCATCGGCGCCAGCATCCTTCTTTCGAGCCGGGCGACCTTCATCGTCGCTGGCCTCGCGGCTGTTCTCTTTGGGTTTCTTGTAGACGGCCTTTATTTCGGTCTGATTCCTTATTTCAGGCTTGACCAGTACCGGGAAAGGTCCCTGGGGCTTGTCCTCTTCACCATCTTTCTGGCCTGGGGCCTGTTTATTTTGATTGCTGTTTTGGCCGATCGTCTGAACCGCAGCCTCCGTCAAACGCGGGAGCAGCTTCTCCTGGCCCAGAAGGAGCTTGAGGTGAAGGAGAGGCTGGCCGCGGCCGGACGCATAGCCGCTCAGATAGCTCATGAAATCCGAAACCCCTTGGCGGCCATTTCCGGAGCCGTCCAGTTTTTGAAGGCTGAGCTTCCTCTCGATGAGGACCAGAAGAATCTTATGGACATTGTCCTCAAAGAATCCAATCGGGTGACCCAGTCCATCGAGCAATTCCTGGATTTGGCTTCGCCAGGAAAAAAGGTTTTTTCCACGTTCAAGCTGGCGGAGGCCCTGGAGGAGACGCTGGCCTTGCTCAAAGCAGGGGGGGAGCTCAACGGGAGCTACCAGGTGGCCGGAAATTTTTCTTCCTCCCCGCTGACCTATTACGGGAATGTCGGTCAATTCAAACAAATTTTCTGGAATCTCACCCGAAACGCACTCAAGGCCATGCCCGGGGGAGGAACCCTGACGGTCGATTTTCTCCAGGACGGAAAAAAGGAAATCCTCATCAAGTTTGGCGATACGGGTTGCGGTCTCCGGGAGGAGGAAAAAAAGCATCTCTTCGAGCCCTTCTTTTCACGTTTTGAGAACGGCCGCGGCCTGGGGCTCGTCGTTGTCCGCCGCATCGTCGATGATTATGACGGGAAAATCCGGGTCAACTCCGCGCCAGGGCGGGGAACGGAAATTGTTTTGTCTTTTCCGGTGCGGAGAGTCCGGGCGGCCCCGTCGAAGGAGAAGCACCAAGAATCCGGGGTAAAAACCGCCGCCATCCCCGGGTAGAGAGACGAGAAATGGAAACCATCCTCGTTGTTGATGACGAAAAGAGCTTGCTCGATTTGCTGAGCGTTGTCCTGAAAAAGGAAGGCTACCGGGTTAAGACATGCCTGGCCCCGTCCAGGGTTTTTGAACTGCTGGAAAAAGAAAGCTTCGACATGCTTATCTGTGACATCAAGCTCCCGGAAGTGAGCGGCATGGAGATTCTCAAGTACGTCCGGGAGAATAAGCCCAACCTGCCCGTCATCATGATTACCGCTTACGGCAGCCTCAAGCAAGCTGTCGAAGCGCTCAAGGCGGGGGCCATTGATTACATCCTCAAGCCCTTTGATGTTGAGGAACTCAAGATTATCATTGCCCAGGAGCTCGAGAAGAGGAGACTTCAGGAAGAAAACATCCTGCTGCGCCGCGACCTCCAGCAGCGTTATTCCTTCGAGAACATGATCGGCAAGAGCAAGGTCATGCAGGAGGTTTATGAGCTCATCGAGAAGAGCGCAACGACCGATTCGACCGTTCTCATCACGGGTGAGAGCGGCACGGGGAAGGAGATGGCCGCCCGGGCCATCCATTTCCTCAGCCGGCGAAACGAAAGACCGTTTGTGTCCATCAATTGCGCCGCCCTGCCTGAGAATCTCCTCGAGAGTGAGTTATTCGGGCACGTCAAGGGCTCCTTTACCGGTGCTGTGGCGGATAAGAAGGGGATGTTCGAGGTGGCCCAGCGGGGAACTTTGTTTCTCGATGAGGTCGGCGAGACATCGCCCTGGACCCAGGTGAAGCTCTTGCGAGCGATCCAGGAGCGGAAGATCAGGCGGGTGGGTGGAACAGAAGAAATCCCGGTCGATGTCCGGATTATCGCCGCCACCAACCTTGATTTGAAGCGCCGCATCGAGGAAGGAAAGTTCAGGGAGGAACTTTTCTACCGGCTGAACGTCATCTCTTTCGAGATGCCGCCGCTGAGGAAGAGAGTCGAGGATATCCCCCTTCTCGTCCAGCACTTCCTCCAGAAATATTGTCAGCAGATGGGAAAGAAGATGAAGCGGCTGGCCCCGGAGGTGATCGGCTATTTGGAGACATACCCGTGGCCGGGGAATGTTCGGGAGCTCGAGAATGTGATCGAGAGGGTGGTGGCCATCGAGGATCGGGAGACGATTACGGCGGCCAGCTTGCCGCGGGAAATAGTCTTGCCGCCGAGGCGAGCGACAGTCCAACCTTTGATTCCGCCCCAATTCAACTTGATGGAGCACTTGGATGAAATCGCCAAGGGGTACATCAGCGAGGCCAGGGCGATGGCGGGAGGGAATCTCCGCAAAACGGCTTCCCTACTCGGGATTAGCTATCGCTCGTTGAGGCACTTGATTAATAAATACGGGCTTAAGGGAGAGGCGAAGGAAGGAAGCAAAGTGGAGAGGGAGGAATTGAAGCCTGCCCTATGAGAAATGACATTTTTTG
>Ga0209102_1000634_pt1 | contig 21986 bp, 16 predicted proteins | sample ConPoolayeHmetaG_FD_185483 | JGI IMG/M metagenome (GOLD analysis project Ga0209102, IMG submission 185483) | Hot spring microbial mat communities from California, USA to study Microbial Dark Matter (Phase II) - Cone Pool mat layer H metaG... ...
GAAAGGCGCGATAGAAAAGGCTCGAAAAATAAGTTAATAAAACTAAGAGGTTCTCTTGGGTATTGCGTAGGTTAGGCAATGACACGGCCGAGATGGCTTCGCTCTCGCTCAGGTTTTAGACGCCGTTCCCTCTTCGCCCTTCTTGCCGCTTGCGGAACTCCCCTCCAAGTTCATAGATGGAGTGTTGTTGTCCTTTGCCCCTTCTTGGCATCTCCGTGGCCTCAGTTCAGGCTCAGACATCCTCGGCGCCAAGAGGTTCCCTCGAAGGTCGTCTCAGGAAGGCTAAACCTTCGTTCGTCGCTTCCGCCATCCCGGACTTATCCCTTAAACCAGCCTATCTAAAACCGAAGAGAACCAAATAGGCTAATAAAATAAGGAGGGAGGCCGTGAGGAAAAAAAGACATTTCAGGGCGAAGTCATGGTTGCTTATTGTTTTCTTCTTTCTTTTGGCGGTTTCCATAGGCTCATTTAATTGGAGCTGTCAGAAAAAGGTTGAGCATGCGGACTTGGTTCTGATGAACGGGAAAATCGTTACCGTTGATGCCTCTTTACCCCAAGCCGAAGCTCTGGCGGTGCGTGGGGATAAAATTGTCGCCGTTGGCAAGAATAAAGAAATCCAGAAATACATCGGCGACCGGACCGAGGTAATTGACCTGGCGGGCAAATTAGCCATTCCTGGGTTTATCGATAGCCATGGCCATTTTACGAGCTTAGGTGAATCAAAGATGGTGCTGGACTTAACCAAGGCCAAGAGCTGGGAAGAGATTGTGGCCATGGTGGCTGAGGCGGCCAAGAATGCCAAACCAGGCGAATGGATTTTGGGCCGCGGTTGGCATCAAGAGAAATGGCAGACAAGACCGGAGCCCAACATCGCCGGTCTTCCCTTTCATCACGAGCTAAGCCGCGTTTCCCCGAATAATCCAGTGGTTTTAACCCATGCCAGTGGCCACTCCTCTTTGGCTAATGCCAAGGCCATGGAGTTAGCGGGTATAACCCGGGCGACAAAAGACCCGGCTGGCGGCCAGATTGTCCGGGATGAGCGGGGCAACCCTATCGGCGCTTTTATCGAAACGGCCCAGGGGCTGGTGCGGAGAGCCAGGGGAGCTTCCGAAGCGGCCCTTTCGGCTGAAGAAAGAGAGGCCCGAGAAATCAGGGCGATATCCATGGCTTCTCAAGAGTGCTTGTCGAAGGGAGTGACCAGCTTCCATGATGCCGGAGTTTCTATTCGGACGATTGAGCTTTATAAAAAGCTGGCCGACGAGGGAAAGCTTCCCGTGCGGCTGTATGCCATGATTAACGAGGGGAATGAGACCCTCAAAGAGAAATTGTCAGAATATCGCTTAATCGGTTATGCCGATAACCATCTTACCGTCAGGTCAATCAAAAGAGTTTTTGACGGGGCTCTGGGCGCCCATGGCGCCTGGCTGCTTGAGCCCTATTCAGACCTGCCGTCGAGTGTTGGTCTGAATACCTATCCGGTAGAGGCTCTTAAGGAGACGGCTCGTTTGGCCATCGAGAACGACTTTCAGCTCTGCGTCCATGCCATCGGCGACCGGGGCAACAGAGAAGTTTTAAATGTTTATGAAGAGGCTTTTAACGCTCATCCGGAAAAAAAGGATTTACGCTGGCGCATCGAGCATGCCCAGCATCTTCATCCTGACGATATCCCCCGTTTCGGTCGGCTCGGTTTAATCGCTTCGATGCAGGGAATTCACTGCACTTCCGACGGCCCTTGGGTTTGGAAGCGATTGGGTGAAAAGCGAGCTGAGGAAGGGGCCTATGTTTGGCAAAAATTAATGAAATCAGGAGCCGTCATCTGTAACGGGACGGATACGCCAGTTGAAGACGTTGACCCGATAGCTTGTTTCTATGCTTCGGTCACGCGCCAGCTGGCTGATGGGAGCTTGTTCTATCCTGAACAGCGGATGAGCCGGGAAGAAGCCCTGCGCTCTTATACGCTAAACGGCGCTTATGCTTCGTTTGAGGAAAATATTCTCGGGTCGCTGACTGCCGGCAAATTAGCTGATATCACGGTTCTTTCGCAGGATATAATGACGGTTCCCGAAAATGAGATTCCAAAGACCCAGGTAGTAATGACGATTGTTGGCGGCAAAGTCCTTTACCAGCGCTGAGTTTTTAGCTTCTAATTGGCGGCGGCTGTCCTTAAGAATCGCCCGTTCTCCAATTTGGCGCTAAGCGAGGGCCTTTATTTCATTGAAAAAACGGTGCCATCTTACCTATTTTCGCCTCTTTATTATTTTTGCCTCTTTCACGTTTTTAGGTCCAGGCTGAACTGGAAGCCGGCGGTCATGGAAGCAATCATTGAAGGTTTCAAAAAAATCGTTGACAACTAAGAAGATCGGTGACAACTTACGTGTTTATCTATTTTTTATTTTATGATTAAGGCACATACCACTTTAATGGCCGGTATCCTAAATAGATTGCAATTTGCTTTAGAGGAATCAGCCATCGCAACCTCTTCTTGTAAAACAGAAAACCTTAAAGGAGGAAGTTTTCATTTACAAGGGCCTTTTGCGAACAAAGTTTGACCCGACGGTTGACATTTGGCCTTAACCTGCGCATGATATTTAGGATGAAAATTAGATATCTTATTTTATCCATCGGAATTATAGGAATAATATTGGCTTTCAGCTTTGGTTTGGCCGCGGCTATTCTTAAGGTCGGGGAATCAGTTCGGCCTTTCTCGCTTCAGACTGTGGATAAAACAGTGGTAACAGTGATGGTTGAAGAAGGGCGGCTGACGGTTAAAAGGAATGACCAGGCGGGAAAGTTAATTTCAATCATCCAGCCGGAAGCCATGCTCCTTGATTTCTGGGCCACGTGGTGTATCCCTTGCCGCGCCGCTATGCCCCATCTTGACCGGCTCTATCGCCAGTTTCGTTCTGTAGAAGGCGGCGAAGAGAAGGTAGAGTTCTTCGGGATTGCCCTGGACCGTCAGGGCGAGGCCATTGTCCGGCCATTTTTACAAAAAATCAAATTGGCCTATCCTCAACTTTCGACTCCCGTTGGTGACGCGCCTCCAGAGTTTATTCGTTCGCCTCAAGAGATGGCTTCAGCCTTTAAAGTGCAGGAAATACCGGTGGTGTATATTTTTGACCGACAGGGCAAAATCGTTCACGCTCACGTCGGGTTTAAAGAAAGTCACGTAAAGGAAATTGAGGAGGCGGTAGCTTCGTTGCTTAAGGCAGATAAGTAGGAAGGACCAAGTCAAAATAGAAAAAGAGAAGATAAGGAGCGAGAGCGCGTCTCTCCGTTTTAAGAAGAAAGGACAAAGATGAGGTCGAAAAGAAAAAAGAACCTGATTGCCTACGGATTATTAGGTCTGGGGATTTTGCTCCTCGGGTTAGGATTAGTCGCGGGCGAATACGCCAGTGTGCTTGAAAAGGCGGTCACCATCTGCCTTGATTGTATCGGCATCGGATGAGGCCAGAGCCCGGGTGGCGGGAATGAGACGGGAGAAAAAACGTCGCCTCTTCCAGATGGCCGCCGCGCTTGGCTTTAACGCCTATTTGCCGGCCTTTCTCCGGGCGGGTATATTCCAGGGAGGAATAAAAGGAGTTTGTCTTCCAGCTCTCAATTGTTATTCCTGTCCTTCAGCTATCGGGGCTTGTCCGATAGGTGCTCTTCAATCGGGTTTAGGCTCAATCCGGCTCCGTTTAGAGGCCGGCCAAAAGCAGTTTGGGCTTTATGTTCTGGGATTTTTGACTGTTGTCGGGAGTATCGGCGGAAGATTGCCTTGTGGCTGGCTTTGTCCCTTTGGCCTTTTTCAAGAGCTAATGCACCGCAAGGGCTGGCGAAAGTTTAAGTTGCCGCGGTTTCTCCCTTATTTCCGTTACCTTGTCTTGCTTATTTTTGTGGTTTTGCTCCCGCTTCTCATTGTTGACGAATTTGGCCTGGGGCAAACCTGGTTTTGCAAGTGGATTTGCCCGGCGGGGACTTTCGAGGCTGGTCTGCCGCTGGTGCTTATCAACCCTAATATTCGGAGCCAAGTCGGGTTTATGTTTAGCTGGAAAGTGGCTGTCTTGCTTCTTTTTCTTATCTTGATGCTTTTTATCAACCGGGCCTTTTGCCGGACGACATGTCCTTTGGGCGCGCTGTGGGGTTTGTTTAACCGGGCCAGCCTTTTCCAGATGACGGTGGATGATGAGCGCTGCACTCAGTGCTCGGCCTGCGAGCGGACATGTCCGGTGGGAATCAACCCCTCTTCTGACCCCAATAGCCCAGACTGTATCCGGTGTCTTCGCTGTCTCGATGTTTGCCAGTACGGAGCGCTTAGCTATTCTTTTCTCCGCCGCCATCCCCAGCCAGCCCCTCTTTCTGGCATCGAGAACCAGCCGGAGGCTTAGACTAGAACTCTTATCACCCTAAGCTTTTCTAATTTATTATTTTATTCGCCATTTCATTTATCTAACATCTATCTTACCTCGGGCGTCGAGACATTTTATTTATTCGAGCCCCTTTGAACCTGAACTGCTGCCTTCTTCTAAGATGAGAAATAGGTTACGTCTAATACTTTTTTATCAATTATTTCCATGACCAAATATTTTATTGAATTTTAATACGCCAAGGATTGTATTAATGATCAGGCGTTTACCATCGCTGATAAATTGGGGCCGATATTAAATAAAAAAGAGATGCTGGTAGCTAACTAAAAGGTAAGATAATGGAGATTATGCGGTGGCCATTTGGCGGCCTAGAACCTAAAGCGGGGTAGAAAAAAGGCCGAAAAGATGCTAAATTTGTTTATGTTTTTATTTTAAGCTCCCAGAGTTGAGGCTGATTGAGAAACTGGTGGGCGGTTAGCTCAGCTGGGAGAGCGCGGCGTTCGCAACGCTGAGGTCGGGGGTTCGAATCCCCTACCGTCCACCATTCTTTTCTTGAGGCGGTCGTGCGATTTGTGGTTGATTGTATGCTGGGCAAGTTAGCTAAATGGCTCAAGATTCTCGGGTTTGATACGGTTTATTTTTCTCGGGCTGAAGACGAGCTTCTGGTCGAAGTCTCTCGCCGGCAACGCCGAATACTGCTGACCCGAGACCATTCTTTAATAAGAAGGCTTGATGAGCGGCGCTCTCTTCTGATTGAGAGTGAGGCTTGGCGCGACCAGGTTCGTCAGGTCCTTCAGGCTTTCTCTCTCTGGGAAAAGGTTAAACCGTTTAGCCGCTGTCTTCATTGCAATGTCCGGCTGAAAAGCTTGGCGCGACGCAATGCTCGCTATCTCGTTTCTTCATTTGTTTATGAAAAAGCCCGACGCTTTGCTCTTTGTCCTCAATGCGGTCGGCTTTTCTGGCAGGGGACCCATTTTCAGGACATGGAACAGCAATTAACCTCCATTTTTAAAGCCATAGGAAATGGCTGAAAGTGCCCGAGCGCTTAGAGCTAAGGCTCTTTTGGGCATAGACTTGGATGATGAAACCATCAGCCTTGGTAGCGGCAATCGGCTGATGGTCAGCCCTGCGGGCACTGCCGTTTATTGTTAAGAGTGAGGTCTAAATAATGGAGAGAACAAAATTAGTTGACCTGGTTGGTGGGCTCTGGGTCTTGGCCGGAGTGCTGGGACTGATATTTTTTTTCCTGATGTTTTTTATTTTCTTGGGTGTTTCCTTTTTGCCCGATTTAGGTTATACCCCTCGTCTTATTTTGAGACTTTTTGCCTGGGGGTCCTGGGTTTTGGCGGCCATTTTTTCTCTTCCCCAGATTATAACCGGACTTGGTCTTCTGCGACGTCAGGAATGGGCCCGGATTTTGGGGATAGTTCTTTCAGTGCTGGCTTTGTTTCGCTTTCCCTTAGGGACAGCCTTAGGGATATTTTCGCTTTATATTTTAACCCAGCGGGAGACGATATCACTTTTTCGCTAAGTACTTAGCCACTTTCTATGAAGCCCCAAAGCAAACTGTTAAGAAGAAAAAAAGTTCCTCCGAGTTCCCTTAATGTCTTTATTTTTTCCTGAGTTAAAAAAGGGGGGGTGGCGCAGGAGGCAATAGCTTCAGCCGCTCAGGTTACGGGTTTTAGCTCGGAATGGAAGCAAAGCCGGTTGCGGCCCCGGTCTTTGGCCGCATAAAGGGCTAAATCAGCGTTAGTTATTAGTGATTCAGGGTCTTGACCGTCTTGGGGGAAGAGAGCAATGCCGATGCTTACCGTAATCAAGAGGGGAATTTGATTTATTTCAAAAGGAGTCCGAATCACCTCCAGAATCCGCTGGGCAATCTGGGCCGCGGCCGCCTCGCTTTGAATCTCTGGCAGGAGCAAGACAAATTCATCCCCGCCAAAGCGAGCCACGGTATCAGTCGAGCGAATGGCGGCTACTAACCTCTGACCGGCTTCTTTTAAAAGCTGGTCGCCGATAAAATGGCCGTAGGTGTCGTTGACTTTCTTAAAGTAGTCAAGGTCAAGCATCAGAATAGCCAAACGATGTCCATGTCTCCGGGCATGAGAGAGAGCTAAATTTAGGCGGTCGAAAAAGAGGAGGCGATTAGGCAGCTGAGTTAAAGTATCATGGATAGCCAAGCGTCGGAGTTCTTCTTCGTGGTTTCGCCGCTCGGTTATATCACGCAGCAGAATGACTAACCCGGAGGGCATGCCGCCTTCATCTTTGATGACCGAAGCCTTAATTTCAATCGGTGTCTTACCCTGGGGATTAATGATGTAAAGATTGGGTACGGTTTCAGGAAAGCCTTCCTTTTCGATGATTTGCCGAGGCGAGAAAACCACCGGCGTTTCTTTGTCGCCGTCAAAAAGCTGGAGGATATCCTCAATTCTCTTGCTAACCACGGCGTTTGGGTTCCAGCCACTAAGCAGCGCGGCTATCGGGTTCATAAAGGTGATAACTCCATGGATGTCGGTGGCAATAACGCCGTCAACAATTCCCTCCAGGATAGTGGCCAACCATTCTTCTTTCTCTCGCAACTTCATTTCCATCCGATGCTTGTAGAGGGCCATTTCGATTACCGTCAGAAGTTCTTTTTGCTCGATGGGTTTATGGATAAAAGCCAGAGGATTGGTCACTTTGGCCCGTTGGAAAGTGGCTTCATCGGTGTGAGCTGTCAGGAAGACAACTGGGAGATGGAAAAGGCGGCGAATCTCGTCAGCAGCTTTAATTCCATCCATCTTCCCCTGAAGCACAATGTCCATAATTATTAAATCGGGTCGCCGGCTGCTAATAAGGCGAATCGCTTCTTCCCCGGTTGAACAAATGCCAACTACTCGGTAGCCGAGATTCCGGACCATCGATTCTAAATCGCGGGCTACAAGGCCTTCATCCTCGACGACCAAAATTCGCGGTTTTTCCATACTTATTCCTTAGACGGGGAGGGAGATTGTTCTTCGAAGGTAATTCGGAATTCTGTTCCGCCATCAATCCTTACTTGGAGTTTGCCGCCGAGCTGATTAACCAAGATGTGGACGATTTCCAGGCCGAGCGTGTCAGGTTTTTTTAGGTTTAAGTCAGTCGGGAGCCCACGGCCATTATCTCTTACGGCCAAAATAAACCCTTCTTTCCTGCCCCGGTGCAAGCTAATTACGAGTTCCCCTTTTTCGCCGGGAGAAAAAGCATGTTTAAGGGCGTTGGTAATCAGCTCGTTGAGAATGAGGCCGCAAGGAATGGCGGTGTTTAGGTTAAGCGAAATTTCTTCAGCCTCGACTCGCAACTGAATCAGGCTGGCATCAACTTTATAGGCATGAAAGAGTTGGGTGGCCAAACTCCGGAGATAGTTTGAGAATTCGATGCGATGCAGAGCTTCCTGTTGGTAAAGTTTATCATGAACCAAGGCCATTGAACGGATGCGCTCCTGGCATTCCTTTAAAGCCTGAACGGCCTTCTGGTCTTCGAGTTTTTGCGCCTGAAGGCTGAGGAGGGAAGAAATGACCTGCATATTATTTTTAACTCGATGATGGATTTCCCTGAGCAATGTTTCTTTCTCTTTAACTAAAGAACGGAGTTCTGCCTCCGCCTCCTTTCTCTGAGTTATTTCCCGACTAATACCTACCAAGCCCAGGCGTGAGCCGTCATGGGTGAAGACAGGCGCCTTGATGGTTTCAAAGACTATTTCTTGACCGTTGGTCTTGGGGAGAACTTCTTCTTTTATAACGGCTTCCCTCTTGGCTATTGCCTCTTCATCGCTCCGCCGACATTGAGCCGCTAACTCCGCGGGAAGAATGTCTTCATCGCCCTTCCCTAAAATTGTCTCCTTGTTTAGCCCAAAAGCTTGTTCAAAAGCCTGGTTGATGAGCAAATATCGGCCTTTTTTATCCTTGAAGTAGATTAAATCAGGAGCAGCGTTAAACAAAGCCTCAAACTGGGCCTGTCTTTCGATTAAGGCCCTTTCGGTTTCTTTTTGGCTGGTAATGTCTTGGAAGTTACCTGTGATTCGACTCACTTTCTTCCCGGACTGAGCAAAATGGGGATGGCCAAAGGCGCTTACCCAACAGGTCTTTCCGGGCTGAGTCTTGAGCCGGAAATCAGCCGTGGCCGTCTCGCCTCTTGAGAGTTTTTTCCACCAGCTCCTGAATTCTCCGTAACTTTCAGGACAGAGAAAAGGGGGCGGGGAGGGCGGTAAGGAGTCAGGAACGGCCCCGAAAAATTGCCTTAAAACCTCTTCTCCCCACTCAATCCGGACCTTGCCTCGGGGTGATAGGAACAGGGCGAAATGACTTTTTTGGGCATAGTCCTGAAGCGTGGATAAAACAGAGGTTATCCTTTTTAATTCCCTTAATTGTCTTTTTAGGGCCCGATTTTCTCGACGAAGAAGGCTCTCCTCTCTTCTCGCCTTTTTCATCCCTCTATTGGTTTCTTTTTCTCTTTTTATCTGCTTCACTCGCTCTAAAGATTATGAATAATTTTTCTAATTTTTGGCGAATCTAACGACTAATTTATATTATAAAATAGAAATAAAGGCAATAACCCATAGGGGTGAAAAAGAGGGGGATTTCTATCCTCTAAATCTGTTTGAAAAGCGGCTCTTTTTTTGGCATGGCTCAATTAGTGTTGGCCAGGAATAAGCTTCTTAGCTAATATAATTTATTATGTCTTTGATAATTGATGCCAGACGGCTCAAATCCCCTCTGCGAGAGCCGGTTGATTTTGTCTTGATTAGCGGCGAACCATACGCTGACCACCCGCTTTCCGGCGTAGGCGTCATTGCCCGGGTTCTGGAGAGCCAGGGTTGGCGCGTGGGCGTAATCGGTCGGCCTGATTGGCGACACCCCGAATCTTTTCAGCGTCTTGGCCGGCCCCGCTTAGGTTTCGGCGTCACCTCAGGCTCGATTGATAGCCTTTTGCGCAATTACACTCCGCTCAAGAGGGCCAGGACCCGTGACCCCTTTTCGCCGCATCTTTCGGGGATTCCTGACCGGGCGATAATTGTTTATAGCAACGTGCTTCGTCATCTTTATCCTGATGCTCCTTTGATCATTGGCGGGGTGGAGGCTTCGCTGCGGCGTCTGGCCCATTATGATTATTGGGAAAATCGGGTCAGGCGTAGTCTGCTCCTTGATTCTCGAGCCGATATCCTGGTTTATGGACCTGGGGAGCTGCAGATAATAGAAATTGCCCGCCGTTTAGCTGAGGGAAAGGACTTAGCCGGAATTCCCGGTACCTGCGTTGTCCGCAGGAAAGTGCCGGAAGGTTTTATCCTTTTGCCTTCTTTGGAGCAAGTTGGAGACAACCCTGAAGCTTTTATCGCGATGCAGCGCCAGCTCTCAAATCGCCGGCCTTTGGCCCAAGCTCATAGTAATCTTTATGTCCTCCAATTTCCCTTTCCTGATTATCGTCCCGAGCATCTTGATTGGATTTACAGTCTTCCTTTCCGCCGAGTCATCCCGCTTGATTTTCCTGACCTTCGTTTAGCTCAATTCTCAGTGGTGACGCACCGCGGCTGTATTGGCTGCTGTTCTTTCTGCGCCTTGGCCCTGCATCAAGGCGACCGCATCATTTCCCGAAGTGAAGCCTCAATCCTAAAAGAAATAGAGCGCCTTAGCAGCCTTCCAGAATTTAAAGGAATAATCGACGACCTGGGCGGGCCAACAGCTAATATGTATGGCCTGGATTGCTCTAACCCCTGCTCAGAAGGCGAGTGCCTTTCCTGTTCTCGGTTGGACCGGAGTCATCGCCGCCTGATTAATTTGTTGCGTCAGGCCAGAGAGCTACCCGGGATAAAAAAAGTTTTGGTGCGCAGCGGCATCCGCTTTGATTTAGCTATGGAAAGCCCGGAGTATTTAGCCGAGCTTATTAATCATCACCTTTCTGGCTGGCTCAAGATTGCTCCTGAGCATGTGTCGGCGAAAGTGCTTCGGTTGATGAACAAGCCAACTTTTAAACTCAACGAGTTTCGCTCTCTCTTTAAGCGTCTGAATCGGGGAAAAAAGCAATATCTTAAGTATTATTTCATGGTGGCTCATCCTGGAACAACAGGCGAGGAGGCCCGCCAGCTCGCCTCCTATATTCAGAAGCTGCGGGGCGAGGGGCCAGAGCCGCTGGAAGGTGTCCAGGTCTTTACGCCCACTCCTATGACCCGCTCGACTTGCATGTATTACACGGGCCGAGACCCTTTGACTGGGGAAAGGGTTTACGTTCCCCGAAGTTTTGGGGAGAAAAAGGAGCAGAAGCGCCTGCTTCAAGTTAAGGAAACTCCCGTTATCCCTCGCCGCCGGAGAAAATAGGGCAGGGATGGCGCTAAAGGGAAGAAAACAGCTTAAAATTCAGACGCCTCGGGGTCGAAACGGAGAAAAAAGATCTATTTCTCTTTTCCCCGTCCTCTGTTAGTTGTGGTCAGCTCTTCTCAATTTGGCCTTGAGAGTTTTTCTTATAATCAGGTTTCAGGCGCAGCGACTCCAGCCGCAGTTGGGACAGGTAGGACATTTTTCGTCAGGCAAAGTGGCGCCGCAGACGCGACAGAAAGTGGCGAAAATATCCCGGTTATTATTCTGGACCTGGCCGAGGTGCCTTTCCAGAATTTTGGCGATGGCGTCGGGAATGGATTGGACCAAGCCGCCCTCGGTAAAGATAGGCTCAGAGCCGCCAATTCCCTTAAGCTGACTAATGACTTCTTTGGCGTCGACGCCGCTGCGCAGAGCTAAGGAGATAAGCCGGCCAATAGCCTCCGCATCAGCCATGGTGGAATAGCCGCTCTTGCCGATGCTGGTAAAGACCTCAAAGGGTTTTTGGTTGTAGAAAGAAATAGTGACATAAAGGTTGCCGAAACCAGTCTTGATCTTGTCAGTAACTGAAGGGAGGGAACTTGGTCTGTCCTTGGGATAAAGGCGGGTTTCAGGGGGAGCTTTATAAAGCACCTGCTCGGCTCGGGAGCCGTCACGGTAAATGGTTATTCCCTTAGTCCCCAAGTCATAGGCCAAAAGATAGGCCTTTTCCACCTCTTCTACAGTCGCCTTATTAGGAAAATTGATGGTTTTGGAAACTGAATTATCGACCCATTTTTGAAAAGCCGCTTGCATCTGGACATGCCCTTCTGGCGGGATTTCATGGGCGGTAACAAAATAATCAGGTAAGGGTTCTTCGGGGTGAGCTTCCTTCCATTCTTGATAAAGGGGATGCACATCTTTCAATTCGCCGTCGAGAATGCGCGAGGTAAACTCAAAGGCGAAAACAGGCTCGATGGAGGAAGAACAGCCGGCAATTCGGGAAATAGTCCCAGTAGGGGCGATAGTCAGGACTGTAGCGTTCCGCATTTTTTTCCCTTTATAAATCGAAAGGTGAATATTGGGGAAATTGCCTCTTTCCTCGGCTAAGCGCGCAGATTCCCGGGCAGCTCGTTTCTTCATGAAGCCCGTTATCTTATCGGCCAATTTTAAGGCTTGAGGAGAGTCATAACGGATTTTCATCAGAAGCAACAGGTCAGCCCAGCCCATTACCCCTAATCCAATGCGCCGATTTTCTTTGGTGATTTTTTCGATTGCCGGTAGCGGATAGCGGTTGATTTCAATGACGTCATCCAGGAAACGAACAGCGACGGAGATGGCCTCGCCGAAGCGCTCGTAGTCAAACTGGTCCTCCTTTTTGGGGTCAAAAAAGTGGGCTAAGTTGATTGAGCCTAAATTACAGGACTCATAATCGTGGAGAGGTTGCTCCCCGCAGGGATTAGTGGCCCGGATAGGACCCAGAGGCTTAGTGGGGTTGAGCTCGTTAATGCGGTCGATAAAAACCAGGCCCGGGTCGCCCACTGCCCAGGCGGCCTCGCAGATTAAGGTAAAAATTTCCTTGGCCTTTTTTTGGCCGACAACCTTCTGTTTGTAAGGGTCATAGAGGTCATAGACGCCATTGGCCTTAACTGCTTCCATAAAGCGGTCGGTAGCGGCCACTGACAGGTTGAAGTTATTCACAGTGCGGCCGTCGATTTTCATCCTAATGAACTCCTCGATATCGGGATGGTCAACGCGCAGAATACCCATGTTGGCTCCCCGACGAGTGCCTCCCTGTTTGACCGCCTCAGTGGCGGCGTCGATGACGCGCAAAAAAGAAACAGGCCCGGAAGCAATGCCCTGAGTCTTACGGACAAAACTTCCTTTAGGCCGGAGACGGCTGAAATCAAACCCCGTTCCACCCCCTTCTTTATGAACCAGCGCGGCATTCTTGACGGTCTCAAAAATGCTCTCTAAGGAGTCTTCTATGGGCAGGACAAAGCAGGCGCTCAGGCACATGTCCCGGCCAGCGCCGGTGATGGTTGGACTGTTGGGCATGAAATCACGGGCCATCATGACCTCGAAAAAAGCCTTAGCCCATTTCTCTTGGTCTTTTTTGGTTTTCTCGGCGGCAGCAATCGCCTGGGCCACCCGCCAGAAAAGGTCGGCCGGCTCCTTATCGAGGAGATTACCATTCTCGTCGCGGCGGAAATAACGAGCTTTGAGAATCTTAAGGGCGTTTTCCGTAAAATTCGCTTCTCTTAGATTCATTCTTCCTCCTTCTATCCTCCTGGATTGTCTTTTTTAATTATACACCTATATTTTCCCTAAGCTAAAAACCAGGCCCATGAGTCTTTAGTCTCTTTTCCCTAAGGGAAGGCCAGCTTAGAGCTGGATTAAGCACGTCCTCAAGGTGTCGCATTATTTTATGGTTTACCCCCAGTGGGACTCGTCATCTACTTTGGCGATCCGGGAGTCAAGTATTGGCCCCTTATTGGAGGTCAAAGGCTCGGGATCCGACACCGGATAAAAAGGTTGCTTAGTTAGCCATAAGGATTGGGGAAATAAACGGAGGAAATTTGGGCTATTCATGAGAAAGGACCTTCAGTTGGGCAGCCTTCGACCGGCCTTGGGCCTTTAATTGAGCTTCGCTTCCCCTTGGGTCTCATCTTTTTTCAGCCACTGGAGATTTTTGCTGTCCCTCCGGTAGAAAAATTATAAAGGCCAAGTCTATGGTAGAGGCGTTTGAGCTCCGCCTCCGCTCCGACAACAAGCGCTGCCAGAGCTTCGCGGAAAGGCTTGATTTGGGAAACTAAGCCGACACTTTGCCCGGCCATGACTGAGCCGGCCTCGATGTCGCCATCTTCGACCGCCCGCCGCAGCGCGCCGACCCAGAAGTTTTCCACCTGGTACTGGGCTTCTTCGTGGCTTATTTTGCGGTCTTTTCGTTTCTGAATTAAAGCGATTTGAAGGTCGGTAAAGACTTCCATTGCCCTATTCCTGAGGGCCCTGACTGAAACCACCTTAAGCTCAGATCCAACCTGAGGTGTCGCCACCGCATCTCGAGCTTGAGCTCGGAGCAGGGCTTCTTTGAAGCGGGGATGAGCACGTGATTCCTGGGTGACGGCGAAGTAGGTGCCGAGTTGAACGCCGGCTGCGCCCATAAGAAGAAGATGCAGGATCAACTCACCCGTGGCAATCCCGCCAGCCACAAAAATCAGAACTTCTTTGACTCGAAAGAGAACCTGCTGGAGCAAGATAATCAACGAGACATGACCAATATGGCCACCAGCTTCACTACCTTCTAAGATTAAAGCATCGACACCGCTCTCAATCAGTCGACGAGCCATGGCTTCGGTAGGCGCAAAGGCCAAGACTTTCGCCCCGCTCTTTCGTGCTTCCCTGATTTCTGCTTGCCGCGGGTAACCCCCGGCGAAGACGATAAAAGGAACTTCCAGGTCACAGGACAGGCGAAGGTGATGTTTGTAGTTCGAGGCAATGGTGATGAGGTTAACGGCAAAGGGTTTATTGGTAAGCCGCTTGACAGAAGAAATTTCGGCCTGCAAAGCCTCAGGAGCCATGTTGCCAGCCGCGAGGCAGGCAAACCCTCCTGCCTCGGCAGCCTGAGCGACAAAGGCGCTATCAGAAATCCACGTCATGGCTCCAGCAATGATGGGGTAGCGAACGCCCAGGAATTCTTGGCCGCGTCTCCAGAGGTCATCCAAAGTCAGCATCGTCTCCTCCTCTTTTTAAAGAAAAAAATTATTTAACCTGCCGGGGACCATTCGAGCCCACAGGCGGTCTAAAAAAAGCTAAACCCTTTTTCTATTATCAATATCAATATTATTATCATTGTCGTCCTTAGACCCATCGTTTTCAGGGGCCAAATGAGTTCGCTTCTTGGCTCAACGGCTGCCTATAATATATTAATTCTATCGGAATAATAGAAAAAGTAAACTATTATTTAATTGTCAGAATATACGTTTTATATATTTTTGAATCCTGTCCTTTTGACCTTATCTCGTTAAGAAGTGCCCCCGGGTAAGAGATGCCAGCGCCTCTGAGTAGTTCGAACCGGTTAGCTTCGGAAGCGCTCCCAGATAAGAGGGGTTGCAGGTTTAATTTGCCGTTGAGGCTAACCCGCTGGATTAACTAAGCCCAACGGGAAAATGTCTCAACAAAAGTCTTGAATCTGCGGCCGGTTCAACGCTTCCCGATGGCTTTAAGCTTAGAACTGATAGTTGCTTCTCGGTCAAGACGATGGTCGATTCGTAGGTCGATATGAATTCTCTTCACTCCCATTTTTATTAAGGCCTCGTGAGCTTGCTTAATGACTTCAAAGAGTCGGTCGAGGGAAGGGGCCTCAATCGTTGTTGACATCCCGCCGGTTTCAGAATGCAGCCCGGAAGCTTCAATCACGCGGACCGCTTCCTGAACATAGCGGCTGACAGAAACACCTTCGCTCGTAGGAAAGATGGCCAACTCAGCAATAATCATCTTCTTTCCTCCTAAACATCTAATATATGGGGTGGTTAGCTGGAGGTCAACAACTTAGGGGTTTCTCAAGCTGGGCGCAGAAAAAACTAAAGCCAGGGGTTCTATTGTGGGCTAAGCCAGCGTTATTACCCTGGGCTCAGAGATTTTTTTGGGATATAAAATCTTAATGACCTCTAAGCGCTCAGGCCCAAAATGCCTAAACAGGGAGCGCCGTTCATCCTCGGTTGCCACTGCCACCTATAAAGGCGCGACGGACTGTTAAAATCTAACTGCAAGTTAGTCTTAATTAATCAGCCGGGCTATCTATTAGGGAAAGGCGGGTGTTTCCTGGCTGCAAGGTAAGGCGCTTAATCAGCATGGTGGCGTAGGAGCCACGTCCTAATTCAAAAGAAAGGGTAATTTTTTTCCAGTTAGGATAAAGCTCATCATCGCCGGCCTCAACTATTTTCAGGTTTTGGGGAAAAGACGCAGCCGGTCGAAGAAAAGAACGGAAACTGACGAGGCGCAAAACTAGCGTTCGGAAAGAAGAGAGAGTCAAACCCTTTTCCGCGAGAAGTTCAGAAAAGAGCCGCCCGCTGAGCTCGTCCTGGAACAAGGGGTTGCGGCCAGCTGTTGGCAGCTTAAGGGCTTGAAAATAATTTCTTTCTGTTTCGCCTAACTTCCGCCAGAAAAGATAATCTCCTTCCCGGCCGGAGACTGAAAGATAAGGTATGTCAAGCTTCCGGATGAGACGACGCAGACATTCATTCCAGAGATGGGCCTGGTAAGAAGCATAAAGAAAAGAGACTTCTTCTGGCGGGATGAATTTGAGGGCAAATTCTGGTCTTGTGGGGTTGGCTTCAAGAGCCGCCAAAATTTTTTTCTCCCCCGGCTTTTGAGCTAATTCCAAGCACTGACGCCAGTTTTTCCAGTTAAAGAGAAAAGCCCTTCGCCTTTCTTTCTCCCTTTTTTTCATGCTGGGAGTCAGGGAGGTTAAATAGACCTGTAGAGCACCCTTCCAGTGTCGACGCAGGATCTTTTCGGCAAAAAAGCCCCGCTCCGGGTCATAACTTCGAAAGCGCTGGTCGTCGAAATAATTAGGAAAGCCAAAAATATTGACCTCCTCCGTGGCTACCAATACTGGCTCAATTTCTTTGAGGCGTCGCAGCGTAATTTGGAAAAAATTTCCTTCAAGAAGGTCGGGCCCCATTGGCCTTTCCATGAAGCCTAAGGGCTGAAGGCGGATATTTTTTTCTTCCAATCCCTCTTTTGGTCCCCGAAAGATGGTTACGTGTTGAGTGGTTAGGGCATATTTATCTTTGCGGCCACCCCAGGAAAGAGACGACAAAGGTAGGCTGAAATGGCGGGCGACGAGGCGGCCGGCTTCCTCAGTGGTTAACCCTTTTTTGGTCAGAGTATAAACACAATAGCGACCCGAGGCGACGAGGGGCAGCGAAGCCTTTTCTTCCACCCGAAACTCTTCGGGTCTGACTTTGATCATGAACTAATTATGACCTATCGGCAGTTGGTTCACAACTTTTTGAGCAGAGGTTAGCTCTATTAACTCAAATTATTGATTACACCTTTTCGCCGCGCTAAAGGAGAAGTTGCCTCCCTAAAAACTCAAGAATTAAAAATTAAAGATAAAATTCTATGGGCCTGCTCTTTTATTTATCGGCGATAGCTCTGTGCACCCCTTAATCATAATAGATATTTCCTATTTTTTGAGGCCACGATGCATGTTTATTGCCGTCTTTATTCCTGCCTTCTATTCGGGCTGGTGCTAATGGTATGAACAGGATAGCGGAAACGAAATATTTGTTATCTTTATTGCCGCTGAGGAAAGCTTAGAAATTATTGATAATTTCCAAGTCGTCGGTGAAAGAAAACAAGGAATTAAATTGATTTTGGCCTTTATTTTAGAGGATTGCTTAGGGGAAAAGATTAGGATAATATTTCCCTGAAATTAAAGCCGGTCTAATTAGAAAGGAGGCGCGATGAGAAAATTGACTGCCTATATAAGGCGAAAGAGTTTAAGCCAAACCTGTCTTTTGAGCCTGAGCTTTTTTGTCTTCATCCTAACCTTTTTTTTGCCTTTAGCGGGTCAGGCTCCGCCGCGGGGCATAGAGCTTTATAAGAAGTTAGCCGACCCGAACCTGGTCAAATTTGAAGGCCTTCGCCGTGTCCAGTGGCTACCGGGTGGCCAAGCCTATTATTTTCAGGAAAAGGATACTTTTAAAAAAGTCGACCCGAAAACAGGTGAGACTTCGCCTCTTTTTGACGAGGCTAAAATTATTGCTGCCTACAATCGGTTGACCGGAAAGAATATAACTTCCCTTCCTTTTAAAAATTTTTCTTTTATTGAAAAGGGCCGAAGAATTATGTTTTCGGAGGAGGAAGGACGCTTAGTTTATCTTTGTGACCCGGAAACAGGGGAGATGGTTCGGCATGTTTTCCGCTATTCTGCCACTGGCGTCCGGGGCCGGCGGTATACCGAAGTCTTTTCTCCTGATTACCGCTTCACGGCCTATGCCCGGGATTATAACCTTTATCTTCATGACTTGGAAAAAGACTTGGAAGTGGCTCTGACCACAGATGGTCGCGAAGAACTGCGGAACGGCTGGCCCGATTGGGTTTATCCTGAGGAACTAAATCAATACGAGGCTTTCTGGTGGTCACCCGATGGCCAGATGATTGCTTTTATGCAGTTTGACGAGCGACCCGTGGCACTTTATCCCCTTGTCCACGATGCTGGCATTCCGACCAAGTTCGAGCTGATGCGTTATCCTAAAGCGGGTGCCAATAACCCGATTATTAGGCTGTTCGTCGTCGATGTGAAGACGAAGAAATTAGTTCAGATAGATACGGGCGTTGAGACTAATATTTATCTTTTCAAAGGCCAATGGACACCCGACGGCCGGGAGTTCACTTTTCTGCGGATGAATCGCCTCCAGAATAAGCTGGAATTATTGGCGGCCAACCCCAAGACAGGGCAATCGAGAGTGATTCTGAAGGAGGAGGAACCTTGTTATTTTAACGAAGACGTGCGGGCTATTTTTCTGAGCGACGGCCAGCGCTTCCTCTGGACTTCAGAGGTCACAGGATGGAAAGAGATTTATCTTTATGATATGAGAGGCAAGCTCATCAAGCAGCTCACTAATCTAAAGCTGCCGGTGGGGAATATATTAGAAGTTGACGAAAAGGGCGGCTGGGTTTATTTCACCGGCTATGAGACGAGGGGGTGTGACCAGCATCTTTATCGCATTAAGCTCGACGGCACGGGGCTGGCGAAGTTAACCACCAAGCCTGGTTGGCATTCAGTTAATGTGGCGCCTGGCGGCAATTATTTTCTCGATGAGTTTTCCTCGTGGGATGACCCCCCCGAACTTAACCTCTATGCTGGTAACGGCGCTTTTATCCGCCAGCTCGGTCGGAGCATTTTGACTGAAGAATTTCAGCAGTTAAGCTTGCTTAAGCCCGAACATTTTATCTTTAAATCGGCCGACGGCAAAGACGACATTGACGGTATTATTTTCAAGCCAGCTGATTTTGACCCCGCCAAAAAGTATCCGGTTTATTATGCCGTTTATGGCGGACCAGGAGCCAGGATGATTCGCAATACCTGGCAGATGACGAGTCCCAACCAGCGCCTCGCCCAGCTTGGCTTTATCGTCTTACAGACTGACCACAGTGGAGTTTCCCAGCGGGGCAAAGTCTTCCAGACAAAGAGCTATCTGAAATTAGGGCAGGTGGAGTTAGCCGACCATGTCGCGGCCATCAAACATCTCAGCCAATATCCCTGGTTTGATACCTCCCGAGTGGGCATTACTGGTCATTCCTACGGAGGTTATTTAACCTGCCTGGCCTTGCTTAAAGAGCCAGAGGTTTTTCAGGTGGGAGTGGCTGGCGCCCCGGTCACTGATTGGCGAAACTATGATTCCATTTATACCGAAAGATACATGAGGCGTCCGGAGGATAACCCGGATGGTTACGAAAAGGGTTCATGTTTAAACTTCGTCAAGAATTTTAAGGGAAAATTGCAGATTCACCACGGCACAGTGGACGATAACGTCCATCCAGCTAATACGATTCAGCTAATTTACGCTTTGCTGCGCGAAGGTAAGAGGTTAGAGTGGAAAATGTATCCAGAGCAGGACCACGGCATCCGTTTTGCCCAGTATGGCCAAGACCGCCTTGATTTCATGATCCTGCATCTTAAGCCCGAAACCTGGGAGCAATGGTTTAAAGAAGGCCAGAAATAAAGGGCGCCTCTAAAGGGATAATAGCCATAAGAGGAAATATTCTGAATCCTCGTTTTTACTTATAGCTTGCCCTGGGTCGATATGTTCAGGGCACCGGAATAGTTGCCCAAGGAAATTCAGGCCTGAAAACCATTCCCACCTTCACCTCGACGAAAAACGTTGCTTACTCATTCAATCGAAGCCGTATTTCTATTATATGGCCTATGACATTCTCACCTTCACCTTGACGAAAAGCGTTGCTTACCTTTTCCCATGAAGAAAAGCTCAAGAATGGGGGCGTCTGTGAGGCCATCAAAGCGGGGTTCGCAGGATCCTCGAACAAAAGGGTGGAAAGCGAATCTGCCGGCGCTGAAATCATCAATTTTCCTAATCGCCTTTTGGCCAGTTAAGGTGTCCTTTTCTGGGGCTCAGTTTGCTTAGGATTAAGTCTAAAAGCAAGGCAAGCCCTTCATTTTCTGGTCTTAGCTTCCATCAGAGAATTTGATAAGACCATCTGGCCGGCCAATATCTTTGGATTTGGCCAAGGAGAAGCTTTTGGTGGGCAAAAACCTGGGATAAGTCGGTCATAAGATTAAATCATCGAGATTTTATTCCCCGCCAGCCAACACCTCAGTTAAGGAGTTCGATAAGAAGCACCGAGTATGCGGCCACAACGACTCTTCTTTCTCCCCACTGATATTGTTTGATTTCCGGATTAGCCGATTTTATTTCGGATATCTTCAGGCTCTTGAAGCCAAATGACTTATCGAGGGTGATTTTGTATTCTCGGGAAGAGATGTTGGCTACGAGGATGGAGGTCTCGCCGGTTTCTTTTTCCGCGGCGATGAGCCAGAGGGGCGAAGGTTTGGCTTCGGCGCGAGGGTCGGAATCAATAATAGGGATACCGGTCTGCAGGTGGATTTTGTGGTGATAAGTTGAAAACCAGCTCCAGAGTTTAAACGCTACGGCCGAAGGTTTGGGCCGGCCGTCGGCATAAAAGATACCATAAAAAAGGTCAAAGTTAGGGCTGGTATCAGTTCCCCGATAAACAAACGATTGGTCAACTTCTGCTCGCTGCAGGGCAATCCAGAAGGCCGTAAAATAAGCGGCCGCCTTTTCTCCGGTAATCAAGCTGGCGTCGGCGAGTTTTCTCTCTGTGTTCCACTCGGTGATATGGAGCTCACAATTTCTAATGCCTATTTTTTCCAGTAAAGACCGGTAATATTTCACCACCTCAAAAAATTCATGGGGATGGTTGCTGTATAGATGGAAAGACAAAAAGTCAGGGGAAAGGGAATTTTCTTTTAGAACCTCAAGAAAACGGGCAGCTCTTTGTTTAGCTGACGGCATTTTATAGGAGAGAACAGCCAGGCCGGGCCCACCGATTTTTATCTCTGGGAACTCCGTTTTCAAGGCAAGAAATGTTTCTATGAAGAATGCCTGAAAATCCTGCATCCCGGCGGGCCAGAAACGGTTCAAATCCGGCTCATTCCATATTTCCACGTATCTAAGCGGTGCTTTCCATTGGCGGGCCATTTCGGCATAATGACTAACCACTTCCACCGCCGCTCGACTGAGATGGGTCCTTTCCTTAGGGTTTCGCGGAATTCGCACGTTGTTATAGGAATCGCCGAGTCTCAAATAGACGGTGCACCTCGCTTTAATGATCCTTTGAAAAATTTCGTCACTGGCAGAAAAATTATAGGATAGAGGATTTTCCGGAGGAGCGTTGATATCTGGGTATATTTGGCTCAGGTCGAAAGGTCCGTAGAAATCATGGGTGCGGACGCTGCGAATTCCAAAGAGCTGATACTGCTCGGTCAGGTCCGCGTTGCCTCTTTCACCCGAGGGTGCCGGCCCGGCGTTGACACCCAGGAGCGGTTGAATAACGCCTTCTTTTTTGCCGGCGGAAATTGTCAGCTCGTCAGTCGGAAGATAAACCGGAGCATAATTATCGGGGTTCAATACTCTTTGGCCTCCGGGGATTTCCGCGGGTTTTTTCCGAGGCGGCTCTCTCTGTTGCTCTTTAAGCCAAATACCCGACGACGTTAGATTGAGGGCATTTAGAAAGAAAGATACGCCGATGGAAAGGAAAAGCAAAATTATTTTTTTCATAAATTTTTTTTATCATAGGAGCAAAGTATAGGCAATTTTGCGATTCGGTTGACTAAGAGGGATAAATTATTTTTGAAAAAAGGCTCGTGAGCATAAGGAGAAAGAAAGGCGCATGAGAAGCGCTCGCCTGCTCTGAGGGGTCAAAGGTCTGACTGGCGACCTTTAAAAAAATGTTTCTTCCGACTCTCTTGCAGGTAAAAAGTGGATATCTGGAGCCGCCTTTTAGCGAATTCGCCTCAATCGTTTTTATGACCATGAAGCTAAGATGAATATAAAAAAGCTACGACAGCGACCCAATAAAGTTTCCTCTAAAAATCTATATTGAAAGGCTGACGACATGCCTTCTTGCGCCCTCTATTCACCAGCTTTACCCGTACAAAACCCAGAAGTTCCAAAAAAATTAATCTGAGTGGCAAGAGAAGAATTCATCAACAAAGCTTCAGAGTAAGGTGATAGGTCCAGAAAAAAACCTGGCTAAACGTTTTAAGCCAATTAAATTATAT
>Ga0209102_1000635_pt1 | contig 21984 bp, 17 predicted proteins | sample ConPoolayeHmetaG_FD_185483 | JGI IMG/M metagenome (GOLD analysis project Ga0209102, IMG submission 185483) | Hot spring microbial mat communities from California, USA to study Microbial Dark Matter (Phase II) - Cone Pool mat layer H metaG... ...
CAGCTATGTTGGCCGGTATGGGCACGTAGAATATGCGAGGATCGCCCTTTACCAAGAGTGGGTAGGAGGTCTCGGGATAGTACGACTCGCCGATGCAGAACGCCCTAATGCGCAGCGATTCAGGATCGTACTTCCCCAGTCCAAGTGGCAGGACCAGGACGGCTGCCAAAAGCACAACGAAGGAAATCCAACGCCCCATCGCGACCCGTACTCTCCTGTCTTCCCCGTTATTAAACTATGTTGCTCGGCTCCGGCTTGGGTGCGATAACCATTCCCCTGCTGTTGGATCTGCCGGCGTATTACTGCATGCCTCTTCACACCTGCACGGATTTGGTTGGCCAGCATGCACGGATCCGGCATGTCCTCCCATTTCGAGGGTGTCCCTGAGCTTCCCCTTACGACGAGAGCCCTCAAGGCCCGCTCTGAGCGATTGTTGGCCCATTGCATGGGTTGTGCCCAAGGTCCATCGGCTCCCCTTCCCCTACCCCACAACGGGTTAGATGCCATATGCAATTTTTAAGGAAACCGGCGCGGCACAGGGATGTCGAGACGAAAATCATCAAAGGCGTCTTGGCAAAGGAGAACGCCCGGAATGCGCGGCGAGCGAGTTCTCGGAGGAACATGGGGCGAATCCCCAGCAGGACCGGGCTGCGCCGACTCCCGGCAGGCGGCCCTCGGATGATCACCTTTTCCGTGCGGTGGCGTATGGAGGAAGGCCTTTGGCGGATGCAACAAGGACGGTTGGATTCCTCTTTCTAGCAACCGGCGTCGGGCTCCTGGTGGGCGAGGTCTTCCTCAAGATTGATGTGCTTCTCGTACTTGGCGTCGGGTCGATCTTTCTTGGCATCTATTCGATTGCGATGTCCACCGAGCTCTACGTCAAGAGCGACGTTATACTTGCCGCCTGCGCCGCCGGCCTGGAGAACCTCGACAGGGTCTTGGGGGAACTAGGCATCACAGGCAAGGCGGTCTATCTTCCCAAGGCCTACGCAGGGGAGCCCCGCGTCTTCGTGCCCGCAGGAACAGGCCCCACGGCCGTGCCCGACTTAAGAGGAGATCCCACATTCCTGACCGGTGCATCAAGCCAGCTCGGCCTGGTCATCTCGCCTCCCGGCCACAGGCTGTGCAGCCTCCTGGAGGAGGAACTGGGCATGTCCTTGGATGGGTTGGAGCCTGCCGCCGTCGCCAACACGATTCCGCCCCTCATCACGCAGGGGCTGGGCCTGGCGCGCTCGATGGAGATCGATGAGGAAAGCCTGTCCTTCCGTGCCCGGTCCCCGGCTTGCTCGGATCTGTGCGCCTCCGGGCTCAGGGCCTGCCAGCAGGTCGGCTGCATGATATGCTCCTCCATATGCGAGGCGCTGTCCAGGTCATTGGATGCGGCGCTTCGCCTCGAGTCCCTCGATTACGACAAGGCATCCGACACGGTCACCGTGAGGCTTGCGAGGTTGGAGGAATCCGCGTGAGCAGACTGGTGGACTGGGTGGTGCTGGGCATGACGGGTTGGGTGACCTTCTCGTGGCTCATAGTCCTCCTGGCCGAGAGAAACCGTCTCTACGTCCTGGCAACCCTGCTCACGATAGGCCTTCTGATAACTGCGGAGCTCATCTCGGGCTACGGGACCAAGACCCTGAGGGAGAAGGTGTCCACATTTGCGTATGCGGGTTTTCTCATCTTCATGGTCGTGGTGATAGTGAGAGTCGCCGAGATTCTGCGAGGATAAAGTGAATAGACAGGATAGAGAGCAAGGAGGGTGTCATCAGCTATGGAAAAGACCTTTGCGGGCGAGGGGCGCGGGATAACCGATGCCCTCGCGCAGGAGGCCCTCTCGCTTTCGAGGATGCTCAAGGCGGAGCTGGGCAGGGCCTTGGTCGGGATGGATGATCTTTGCGATCTCCTCCTGGCCACCCTTTTGGCGGAGGGGCATTCGTTGCTGGAGGGCGTCCCGGGCGTGGCGAAGACGACCCTTGTCAAGAGGTTCGCCGCGAGCATGGGACTCGGGTTCTCACGTATACAGTTCACCCCGGATCTCATACCGGCAGACATCCTCGGCAACTACGTCTACTCCCCGGCCACCGGGTCGTTTGCGCTTCGAAAGGGGCCCATCTTCTCCAACATCATCCTGGCCGACGAGATCAACCGGAGCCCGCCCAAGACGCAGTCTGCCCTGCTTGAGTGTATGCAGGAGCGCCAGGCGACGATAGAGGGAACCACCCTGCCCATGAGCCTTCCCTTCATGGTCCTGGCAACCCAGAACCCCGTAGAGCTCGAGGGCACCTACCCCCTGCCGGAGGCCCAGATCGATAGGTTTCTCTTCAAACTGCAGGTGGGCTATCCCGGGGAGGAGGCGGAGCTCAAGATGTTGCAGATGAAGAATGCCGCGGCGGACCCGACGCCGCCAAGGCTCATCACAACTCCCTCCACCATATCGCGCCTGACCGAGGCAGCCAAACGTGTCCACGTTGAGGACTCCGTCCTCAGATACATAAGGGACGTGGTGCTTGCCACCCGCAGGAATCCGCACGTCTCGCTGGGGGCAAGCCCGAGGGCCTCGGAGCACTTCCTGAGGGCGATAAAGGCAAGGGCGCTTGTGGCTGGCCGTAGTTACGCGACGCCCGACGACGTGAAGGCCCTCGCCAGGCCGGTGCTCCTCCACCGAATAATGCTCACGGTGGACGCCGAGCTGGACGAGATAACGCCCGGCGCAGTGATCGAGGAGGTCCTGGCCTCCGTTCCGGTGCCCCGGGGGTAGAGGTCGGATTCACGGGAGGTAAGCCGGGCAGCTCGGGAGGCGCATCGCGTGGACAGGGGGGCCGGGCAGAGCGTCGCGACCGCCGCGCAGGAGATCTCCTTCACCAACTACGGCAAGGTTCTGACGGTCGTTGTGGTGGCGCTCTACGCGCAGGCCTATGCGCTCAACAACGTGGCCCCAGCCCTCATCGCCTCAATGGTCCTTGCCTACCTAGCCTTTGCGAGGATGAGCTTCGACGAACAGTGCCGCGCGACAAGGCTCAAGATCACAAGGCACGTAAAGGACAGAGCGTTCCAGGGCCGGCCTTTCAGCGCGTCCGTTGAGATCCACAACGGCTCTTCCCACGCCGCATGGGTGGAGGTCCAGGACAGGCTCCCAGAAGAAGCAAGGCTTGCCTACGGCAGATCGGAAGCTCGATATGTGATAGAGCCGGGGGAAAGCCGGGAGCTTTCCTGTATGCTTTCCGCGGTCATGAGGGGCCCCCTGCTTCTTGACCGCCTCGGGATGAAGGTGTTCGACGAGAGGGGATTGATGGCGCTCACGGTCGAGCAGAGCGTTCCGTCCACAGTCAAGGTTGAGCCTTCCGTTGAGGAGTTCAAGGGCGGACGGATTCTGCAGAGGAAAGGCTATAGGCTTCGAGTCCAAACACCAACGCTCGCAAGGGTGGGGCGGGGTTACGAGTTCGCGGGGCTGCGCCAGCACATACCCGAGGACCCTTTCACCTCCATCGAGTGGAAGGCGTCCTCAAGGCTTGCCCGGCTCATGACAAAGCTTCTGTACGAGGAAATCCGCGCCAGCGTCTACATCTTCCTGGACTGTGCAAGATCCATGAGGCTCACCAGGGACGCCGGTTGGGCGTCCAAGCTCGATCAATCGGTCCAGTTGGCAGTCCAGATCGCAACCCAGCTGAGCCAGGCCGGGTACCCGGTGGGCCTCGGAGCCTACGACGAGCACAGGGTCCTTGCCTTCAAGTCCGCCGCCCACGGGCGGGTCGGGCCAACCGAGCTCCTAGAGGTAATCTCGCACATCCCGAAGAGCAAGGTCGCAAGAACCGGGCGGCTCGGAGCCGTGATCTCGGATCTTCAGGGCGAAAACGCGGATGCCTTCATCTCAAAGATCCTTCCGTTCTTCGGGCGGCGGAGGGTCGCATCCTGGGAGAAGGCCGCGGGAATCTACTGGGCGGTGGAGAGGCTTGTGCTTGACAGGCCTAAGTCCTGCACGGTCCTCGTCTTCTCCGACCTTGAGACCAATCCCAAGTCCTTCATGCTCTCCTCAGGAATCATTCTGCGCAAGGGGCACCGGCTAGTTGTCATTACGCCCTTCAGTCCAGCCTTCGAGCTCAGAAAGGAGGAGCTGTCGGTCGAGGTCCTTGAGAGGATGTACCTATCCTACCAAGCGAAGCTAGGCCTCATCAGGAGGCTGGAGAGGATGGGCGCTACGGTGGTCGAGGTCGGCAGGGGAAGGGAAGCGCCCATCCAGATCTCCCGCCGGCTGTCGAGGATGTGAGACCATGGACGGCCGTACGACGAACAAGACGGGAAGATCGTGGCTGTCCAAAGAGCTGCCGTCAAGGCCGGGACTTGATCCCACGAAGGCGGTGGGGATCGCCTGCGCGTGCTACATCACCGTCTTCGTCCTGCTCGTCCAAGCCCATGGACCGGCAATTCAGCTTCGACCCCTCAGGCCCGCCCAGGCCGTGCCGCTGGCCTGCGCGACAGTCGCGATCGTGGCGAGCCTCCTCCTATCGTGGAGGATGCCCTGCCTTCTATCGTGGGCGTTCATGGGCATGGTTGCATCCGGCTTCTTGGAAGTGTCCAACTTCACACTGGCCCAGTCCAGCCAGGTTTCGCTTGGCGTCTTTGGCCTGGGACTGCCCTTCCTGGTGCTCTTGGAGGTGATCCTGACCATGGAGGGTGCGACGGCGAGGGCGAGGGTGGTCTTTCGGCCGCGGCCCCTGGTGAAGGCACTTCTCCTAGTCACAATTGTGATGCTATCGCTAATGGCTGCCTTCTCTTACGTGCCCGGTCTTCAACAGTACTCGGCAAGCCCTGAGGCAGCAACCTTCCAGACGGCCATGATTGCCGGAATTTCGACCATGGCCCTCGCCTCCATACTGCTTCGGCGCCCGCGCGGGTTGATGGGCGGGAGTTGATGGCCACTTTGAGGCGTAATGGCCGGCTTGGCGTGGCACGGATGTGGATGGCGGCGCGCAGGCGGAGAGGAGCGACGCTCTGCGGGCTGTCTCTCCTTGCCCTGGCCGTAGGGTATGCAGCGGTGGTGCAACACCATGCCAACTACGACTTAACCGAGACGGACCCGACCGCGGTCGACAGGCTGTACCAGGCCCTCGTTGATGACGTTGGCGACTCGCTTGATTTCGCACTTAAGGAGAGGTTCTCAGAGGCGCTGGCCGCTTTGGGCAGATATCAGCAGTACGTAGCCCAGCTCTCCGAGTTCCGCTCTGACCTCGGCTCACGCGGTCTGGATGCCCTCATCTTGGAGTCCAAGTATTCGACCGAACCTTTCGTACCGCTGGGCCGCAACACCCATGCCGTTGTCGACGATCAGAGCGCGCTCGCCGCAAGCATCCTCCTTGCGCGCGAGGCAGCCGAGAGCAACAGAACCGACGATATGCGAGCCGCCATCCTGGCAGCAAGGATCGAACTTGAAAGGTTCGCCTCAAGCATACGGCGCTTCAACTCATCCGTTCATTCGATTCCCGGGTTCCTCAACGGGGCGCAGCTCTCCCAGTGCGTAGGCCTGCTGTGGGAACTCGCGGCCCGCTACGCCGCCGAGATAGCAGGGATCGAGAGAGGGGACGCAGTTTCCAAAGGGACCATCGAGACCAGGATTGAAGTTATGGCCGCCCCCCTGATCGTGAAAACGGGGGAAGAGGTAAAGTTCTGGGGAACCCTCGCAACGGCCGACGGCGTCGGACTTGGAAACGAGACGATTCGCATCAACTTCCTCGCCACTCCCAGAACGGTCAGAACGACGGCGAACGGTTCTTTCGCCACGAAATGGTTGATAGGGGAAAACACTGCACCCGACGCCTACCCGGCACAGGCTGTCTTCGAGCCCAGCCCGCCGTCCAATCTGTCGGGCTGCCGGTCCGAGGTCCTCAACGTGACGGTTCGGAGCCCGAAGATGAGGAGCCACCTTGACGTTAGGACGTCTTCTCCGAGGTGCCGGCTGGGCGACGAGCTCCAGCTCTGGGGCAGACTCTACACGGATTGGGGCGTGGGACTGAACAGGCGGGAGATCGCGATCGAATCCCCCAACCTCACAGGCAATTTCACCGCAATAACCGACGAGGACGGCGCATACCGCGCAACGATCAAACCTGTGGCGCCGGGATTGCTTGTCCTGCGCTCAACCTTCGCGGGCGACGAGCAATACCTCGGCTCCAACTCCCCAACCCTGGAAGTCCACGTCACCCCCTACCTACTTGCCACCGCGGTTGACCTGATCACGCCCGGCAGGGTCGTGGCTGGGAAGATCATGAGGATCTCCGGCCGGGTCAGGGACCAGAACGGGGATGGGCTTGGGCTGGTCTGGGTTTCGCTGGAGTGGGACGGCGTGCCACTACGGTCGATCACGACCAACCCGGACGGGTCCTTTGTCCTGCAACCTCCAACACCTCGCGGCGCACGCGGGAACCATACGCTGGAGGCCGTCTTCGAATCCCATGACCCAAGGTACCTGTCGAGCCGGAGCGGGAAGCGCGAGGTCGAGCTCTCCACCACCATGCCCCGCGTTACGGCATTCGCGATCCTAGCATCAGTCATAGGGCTCGTTTTCGCCTTGGCCATCGCGAGGACGAGAAGGCTGCGGAAAGTCCCGACCCGCCGCATGCCCGTGTCGCTCCCGGGCCCGCCCGGCCCGGAGCCCATGCCGCCCGGCCCGCGGATGGCCGAGACGGCTCCCTCCGAGGCTGCAGGGGAAGCCAAGCCACCCTTGTTCGTCGGACGCGGCAGGGATGCGCTCCTTCTCGCCTACGCCCAGCTCGTCCGGTCAATCTCACATGTGCTGTCCCTCGACTTGGCAAACATGACCCATACCGAGATCCTTTCCCTGCTTGTCGAAAGGAGGGTTCCCGACGCGATCCGGGCAGCGGCCTCAAGGCTGACCAGGATCTACGAGAAGGCCGCATACTCGGGGCTTGATCTTGCTCAGCCGGAGGAGAACGAGTTCCGACGTCACTTGGAAGTTCTGGTTGCATCGCTGAAGACGATTGGGGGTGGCTAGGTGGGCGCGGGCAGGCCGACAGTTCATAGGTTGCGGACGCTGATCCTCTACGCCATGGTGTACCTCTGTGCGGGCGCTGTCTTCCTCCTCCCGCTCACCATGCCAATGGTGCGAAGCACATGCGACTTCTCGATCTACAACACCGGGTGGACTGGCTGCTCCCAGCTCGCGAGGCGACTCTATGAGAGCGGCAAGGAGGTCTTCCCGCTGCACGCGCCTTTCAGCCAGTTCCGCGACAGATTGGAGTACCGGGAGACCGCCCTTCTCGTCATAGGCCCGACGCGCCCATTCGCCAAGGTCGATTCCAGCTTCATCGCCGAGTTCGCGAGGGGCGGGGGCACCCTCATCGTTGCCGACGACTTCTACGAGGCAAACACGCTACTGCAGGGCCTCGGCATTGAGGCCCGTCTCTCCGCCAGCCCCGTAGGAGACCTGTCCTTTCGGAAGGACCCCTTCGTCCTTGACTGCTACTCGGTGGATGCAGGCCATCCTCTGACGAGCGGCGTCTCCTCTTTTGTCCTCAACTACCCGGCCGCAATCACCGGGCCGCTGCCCCCTGGGGCAAGGGTCATTGCGACGACGAGCTCGATGAGCTGGTTGGACCTAAATGGGGACCGGATCTGGCAGAGAACCTCGGAAACCCAAGGCCCCTTCCCGGTCCTCGTGACGATACCTTACGGCGACGGGGAGGTGATCCTGCTCTCCGACCCCAGCATCTTCATCAACGACATGATCTCGCGGCCCGGGAACGACCAACTGGTTCGCAACCTAGTATCCCATCTGACGAGCGCCGATGTGAGACGCGTCTACCTGGATGAGGAGCACCACACCACCCCCAACCCGGTTGAAGTTTTCACGGCGGTGATAAGGAGGGCGCCAGACTATCCCAGACTCATCGCGGTCTGGTCGCTCGTCACCGCCGTCATCTTCGTCGTCCACCCTCGCTTGAGGCGGGGAGGAGTGAACGTGTTTGACGCTGCGGTGTCCCTGGCACTTAGGATACTGTCATTGGGGGCTCGAACCAGACAAGCGCCCTTGACCCCTGACCCAGTGGAACAGGCCATCCGGACCCATCCGGACTGGGATCAGCAAACCCTGAGGCGGATTGCAGATGCCGCGGCCTAGTCCCATGGCTGCCAGGGGGGATTGCGCCCGGCGTTCTGTCTTGATGACTCATGGACGACGATATTTTTTCAAGTGACCTTTCACTTAATGTTTAAGCCCGGCAAACGGCCGCGCTGCGTTTGATGGGCGGGCATAATTCCCCAGGGAGCGCTCAACATGGAAAGCCTCGGGATCCTTGCTTGCGGATTGGGCGCGTCGGCTGCGCTGATTGCGCTGCTGTTCGCTATCCAGGCCGTCTTCTGCACGTTGGCGCAGCCCGAAGGGCTGGTCTTCTACGTGTCCGCAGAGGGCAACGACTCCTGGTCGGGGAGAGCCGATTCGCCGAATCCTCAGCGCACCGACGGACCCTTCGCCACGGTAGCCCGGGCACAAGAGGCGGTGCGCGAGGCGCGCAGCAGGGAGGACGTCCCGGTAACCGTCCTGATCCGGGGAGGCCTGTACGAGCTAGAGAAGCCACTGGTGTTCACACACGAGGACGGCGGCTCGGAGCGATCGCCGGTGACCTACGCAGCGTACCCCGGCGAGCGACCGGTGTTCTCCGGCGGGAGCATCATCAGAGGCTGGACGAAGGGAGAGGGACAAATCTGGACCGTCAAGATCCCACAGGTGGAAAGCGGGGAATGGTACTTTTCCCAACTCTTCGCGAACGGCAAGAGACAGACCCGGGCTCGAACGCCAAACGAGGGATACTTCCGGATCGCGAGCACGCTGCTACCGCTTCTTGACCGCAACAAAGCGCAGGGCGACGTCAACTACAAGATCGGTTTCCGCTACCAGGAGGGCGATATCAAGAGATGGGACAACCTAGAAGACGTGAACATCTTCCTGTACCACTCATGGACCTGTTCGGTGCACTGGATCCAGGCCCTTAACGAGGACAACCAAACCGTACGCTTCACCAACCCCTGCGACTGGCCGATCGGCTACTGGGAGCTTCAACAGCGCTACCACGTGGAGAACTACCTGGAGGCCCTGGACTCGCCCGGGGAGTGGTACCTGGACCGCCGCAGCGGAATCCTTTACTTCTGGCCCCCGGATGCCCAGGACCCAAACGATCTTGAGGTCGTGGCCCCCCGACTGCAAAAGCTGCTCATCCTGCGGGGAAGTCCCGACGGCCTTACGGTTGACCACCTCATCTTCAGAGGATTGTCCTTCCGGTACGCGGACTGGAAGCTGGACAAGGACAGGCCGGCTGACGGCCAAGCCGCGACCTTCCTCTCCGCTGCGGTCGTGGCCAGGTGGGCCCGCCACTGCGTGCTGGAGGGCTGTGAGATCGCACACGTCGGCGAGTACGGGGTGATCCTTGGCGAGGGATGCAAGTACAACCGCATCGTTCACTGCGAAATCCACGACCTCGGCGGCGGTGGCGTTCGGATAGGCCAAGGCAGCCTTCCGCAAGAACCCGAGAGGCAGACCGACCACAACACCGTCGACAACTGCTTCATCCACGACGGGGGACATGTGTTCCGTGCCGGCGTCGGCGTCTGGATCGGAATGAGCAGCTACAACACGATCTCCCACAACGAGATCTGCGACTTCTACTACTCGGGATGCTCGGTCGGGTGGAGCTGGGGATACGCCCCGAGCTCGGCCCACGACAATATCCTGGAGTATAACCACATCCACAACCTGGGCAAGGGCGTGCTCAGCGACATGGGGGGCATCTACACCCTCGGGATCTCGCCGGGGACGGTGGAGCGGTTCAACCTGATCCACGACATCTACTCCTACAGCTACGGCGGGTGGGGCCTGTACACCGACGAGGGAAGCTCCTACATCGTCCTGGAGGGAAACGTGGTGTACAACACGAAGAGCGGCAGCTTCCACCAGCACTATGGCCGGGAGAACGTTCTTCGCAACAACATCCTGGGACCCGCGCTGGAGGCAACCCTGATACGAACCCGCGAGGAGGAACATATCTCATTCACGCTCGAGCACAACATCGTGCTGACGGCCAACAGACACGTGCTCGGCAGTTCGTGGAAAAACGGCAACTACAAGCTGGATTACAACCTTTACTGGGACCTCAACAACATCCTGGGGGAAGACATGGACTTCGGCGGCCTTAGCTTCCAGGCGTGGCAGGCCACCGGACAGGATCAACATTCCTTGGTCGGGGACCCGCTCTTCGTCGATGCAGAGAAACATGATTACAGGCTCCGTGACGGCTCGCCCGCCCTGGCGCTCGGCTTCGTTCCCCCCGATCTGGGAAGCGTCGGGCTCTATGGCGAGCCGGAATGGGTCGAGGCACCGAAGAAAATCGTTCGCCCACAGCTTCCTCAATTCCTGCCGCCTGTTCGGGTTCAGAGCGGCCCGGCATCCTACCCGGAGAACCTCTCGCAAAGCGACAGCTGGATCATCAAGTACGACGCGGCCAAAGGCACCGGGACGATTCCCACGGACGCCCCGGAGTGTACCCTGGTCTGGGCGGTCGATCTGGGCAAGCCTCCCTCCAACCCTCCGCGGGGCAGCCAGCTGATCAACGGCGCCTGCCACACCCCCATGAAGAGGGGCCTGGACGGGCTCTGGTACGTCCTGATAGCCCGCCAGGACGCGGGCGCCGTCTCCTTCAAGTTCAGGGATGGAATGCTGGGGCAGAACTGGGATGACAACAACGGCAGGCTGTGGTGGATCACTTCCGGGGAATATGTGCAGAGCCTGCTATCGGAGCTTGCCCGCGTCACCCAAGAGGGGGTTAGATACGGTGCGGACATGTCGCCTTACGCATCTGCCCTTTCCCGCGCGACGGCCCACCACCTCCAAGGGAACTACGGTGAAGCCATGAACGAGATCGCCGCAAATCTGGATGTTGCCGGGTTGCAGTACGCGAACTACTTCCTGAACGCAACGAGGCGGGAACTTGAGTCTCTGACCGGCAAGGGCCTGGATCTCAGCCTGGATGAGCGGCTTCTCTCGCTGGCCGAACTCATGATCAAGCAGGGCATGTACAAGGCGGCCGAGTCCTACTGCGCGAAGGCGCAGGAGGGTATACTGAGCCGGAAGGCAGGCATCTCGGAGTCCCTCGGCCTCGCGGCCCTCTTCCTAGCTCTCTCCACGCCACTCCGAAGGGAATCCCCATCGCACTGAGACAACTGCCAGCTGACCTTCGAAGCCCAATCGTCGACAGAGGGGGCGCCGGCAAGACATGCCCTCCAGATCGGCCCGAGGGACTGAGGCCCTGCGGGATGGCGAAAGACGCGCCTGCCTCGGATGGAGTCGATCTGAGACGGCGACGCAACGGCCTAGCTTACTGGCTTAGAAGCTCCACCACCGCGCTTCGAACCGCTTCCTCGGAGTCCATCCTTGCCCTATATCCCAGTGACCTCAGCTTGCGGGTGTCGAGATGCGTCCGCGGGAGATCGCCCCTCCATCCCCTGTCGCCGCCCGAGTAGGCAAACCTGACCCCCTCAAGGCCCATCTCGTCCACGACGATCTCGGCCACTCGGTTTACGGAAAGGGGCGTCTCGGTGCCCAGGTTGAGTATCTGGTTCTCGGTCCGTTCCACGCAGAAGAGCATTGCGTCCACGCAGTCACGGACGTGCATGTAGCATTTCTCCTGTCTGCCGTCCCCCAGGATCTCAAGGACCTGGGGGTTCCTCCTCAGCTTGGCAATGAAGTCGCACACGACCCCTTGGCTGGCCCTCGGCCCGACGATGTTCGCGAACCTGAAGATCCAATAGGCAAGGCCCATGCCGTGGGAGTATGCCGTCACCAAGCCCTCCCCAGCGAGCTTGGTCGCGCCGTAGATGGATATCGGCCTTGCCGGGCCGTAGCTTTCCGGCGTAGGCACGACGGAGGCTTCTCCATAAACAACGGAGCTCGATGCGAAGCTTATCCGGCTTGCGCCGGACCTCACCATTCCCTCCAGTAGCGCTCGGGTGCCCAGGATGTTGTTCCTAACAGAGGAGTACCTTCTCTGGGAATCCTCGAAGCCGCCCCTTATCACAGGGTCCGCCGCCATGTGGAAAACGTGCTCCACGCCTTCAAGCCCTTGGTCAAGAACCCGATCATCGTTTATGTCCCCTTGGATGAAGCGGAAGCCCTTCTTGTCCATATGCGGCTTCATCCACTCAAGACGTCCGCTGCTCAGGTCATCCACCACGCAGATTTCCCAGCCCAACTCCAGGAGCCGGTCCACCAGGTGGCTGCCTATGAAGCCCGCGCCGCCCGTCACTAGAGCCCTTCCGGAGGCCATGCAATCAGCCCCGATACCTGGTCTCCGCCATCCTCCTGCATCTGAAACATCTTCCCTTCTCTTTAATCGTTATAGCCTTCACCGGATCCCCTGCATGCCGATCAAGAACGATCCTGCGACCGCAGTCGTGCGGGCTGGGCCGGCTCGCGCTGGGACGGCGGGATGAAGACGGGCAAACAAACATAAGCCGACATCGCCACGCACGACCGCCTGAGCAAGGAGGGAACATGCCTGAGGGTGAGATTCGAAAGCCACCCAGTCGACCTCTACGCCTGCCTCGGCATCTCGGCGGCCGTCGTCCTGACGATTGCCGCGGGGGTGAGTGGGCCCGCGAGGATAGCGCTCGGGCTTCCCTTCGTCCTGTTCGTGCCCGGCTACGTCTTCATCTTCGCCCTGTTCCCCGAGAAGCCGGGCCGGCATAGGGGAATCGAGTCGATCGAGAGGGTGGCCCTTTCCTTGGGAATGAGCATAGCCATCGTGCCGCTCATCGGCCTGGGGCTCAACTACACGCCATGGGGCATAAGGCTTGAACCCATAGTGGTCTCGCTCCTCATCTTCGTCACGGGGTCAAGCATGGTCGGGATGTACAGATGGAGGAGGCTGGAACCGGACAGAAGGCACGTCGTCGAATTCCAGATGGGCTGGGCCTCCCTCGGAGAGACGCGCCTGGACAAGGCGCTGAGCATCGCTCTCGGCATATCGATCGTCGCGGCCGTGGGAGCCCTGATCTGGGCGATAACGACGCCGAAAATTGGGGAGAGGTTCACCGAGTTCTATCTGCTTGGGCCGGGCGGGATGGCCGATGAGTACCCCACCAACCTGACCGTCAACCAGTCGGCGACGATCATCCTCGGGATACAGAACCACGAATACGAAAACCTCACCTATTACATCGAGGTCTGGCTGGTGAACCAGACCTGGGACGCTCAGCAGAACAGGACCCTTTACCGCTGGGGCATCGTGCTTGACCGGTTTAACGTCACCCTGCCCTCCCGGCCCGTGAAGGTCGATGAAGCTTGGACGCCTCAATGGGAGATGAACTACACCTTCCGAATACCCCTGCCCGGCAAGAACAAGCTCGCATTTCTGCTGTACAAAGAGGCGCCTCCTGCCCTGCCAAGTCCGGGGGGACCGGCCTACGAACCGGACGCCGTGCGAACCCGGGTCGAGAATGCCTATCGCGAGATCCACCTCTGGGTGGACGTCTCCTAGCCCAGCAAGCGCGCTCCTTGAGTCATTACTTCGCCCACCGCAACCTGTCAGGGGAGAAGGGGGCCGTGTGGGAGCAATCCCCGGATGATGCCCTTTGGGAGATTCGCGGCATGACTGAGGCGACGCCAACTAAGACCCTCCAACGCTAGGTACCCACTTCATGTAGCCATCGCTGCTGAAAAGCAACGAGGAGGAAGGAGGTGAGAATGCTATGAAAAGACCAGCCTTGGGGTTGTCAACGATGCTCGTGCCGGGCATTTTTTCCGTGGGGGGTCTTGCGAAGAACGACAAGCACAAGAGCCATCGAGGAAACGTGGATTCTGGCGAAGACTCCGGGCTGCCCGCCAATTCAAACGGCAAGGGGTGAGGCGAGGGAGGCAACCCCAACAAGCCAACGGACGCGGAAACCCAGGCAAACGCCGAGGCAGATGAAGAAAGAGAAGAGCCACCAGAGGCCAACGATGGCCAATCCGGTGGCGAAGGCGACGACGGACAGGAACCTCAAGACGATGACGGGGACGATGGTGGTGAAGCTTACGCAAAGCCCTCGCCCAAGTACCCTGCCGACTCCAACGGCCTTCACAAGACCGCGGGCAAGGTGAGACACCTTACCTGTACCAGAAAGACCTTGATGCTTGGGAGCAGGTGGTGGGCGGGGCTTGGGGCAAGATGACCTACGCGCCTGCCGGTCGGACATTCAGGTACGACTTCACCGGAGACGGTTTCGTGCCGATCATCGTCTCAGTCGGCACGAGCCTCGGTTCTCTTGAAAGGGAGATCTCCACCGGACCAGTGGGCAGGGTGATCGAACCTCATTTCCGTAATGGTAAGGGCCAGAGATGCGGTTCGCGACACCTCCGACATGACCGACATCATCCTGTCCTTTATGAATCCATCGTGATAGATCACCGAGGAAACTTCGAACGCGGTGGGCAGACCGGAATCGCCCTGAAAGGCAAACTCGCAGGGCTTCAGGGCCAATACTGCCCTGATCTCGTCGAGGAAAACCTTTGCATCCTCAGCGCTAAGCCGCCGCAGCCGGCTCGCAGTATCACCCCCGAGCGTTACCTTGCACGAGATGCGGACCTTGTCTCCGAAAGCCAAGGTGATTGGATGAGGGAACGGAGAGATCACCTCGAGGGTCTCCTTCATTTCCCTGAAGTGCATCCTCTCCTCCGACAACCACCTCTTCGCGAGGCTCTTCATGTCGCGTATCGGCCGGCCCTCGGGTCCGACCAGCATCTCCCCTGGGCTGTCGGGCTCATCGAAGCTCGTGAGAACAAGTTCGGCCGGGATGCTTTCCCCCTTGGCCCAGTACGCCAACAGATACTCCAGATCACGCTCAGGCACGAAGATTCTGACCTTTCGTCGGGCCGTCAAACCAGACATCCACTCGGCTCCCGGAAGTCCGCGGGTCTAGCGCAGCCACCTCGTGCCCGGCCCTTCCTTTAATATTTCTGATCCTCAAGGGATTAAAGTACTGATCAGATACCAACGGCGAGCACGGCGACAGTTACCTCCTCGGACCGGTGGCCGCTCCAGTCCCAGCCACGTGAGCGCTTGTCCCCGTCTGGGCTCGCGGAAATGGGTCGCCAGGAGGTCGTCTGAAGCTAGGCCAAGGGGTGAATGCCTCTTATCGCTGGCCACGGGTCGGACTGGAGATCCTAACCGCATCTCTCTCGAGAAGGACTAGCTGTCTTTCGTCGAAACAGTCCGGGGGGACCACTAGGAGGAGCAACGACCCGGTGGAGGAAACCTTGTCGTTGAGATCGTATATGCACTTGAGAGTCCTTTCAAAGTCATTGTTGGCGACTAGGTACTCGATACCGTCGCAGTACACGACGCTACCGGGTGCCTTGTCCAGAAATGACAATAGAACACCTGCGACGATACTGATGTTGGATGAACCCAGAGCATCCGGGTGCGATTTCTCCCTTGTCAACCAGACGATCGGAGTCCGGCGAAGGCCCAGCTTCCTCCGAACTCTCTCCGGGTACGCTCGTGTCAGGCAGAGCCCCGGGCTGCCTTCTGCCACAAGCTCCGAGAACGCTTGCTGAGCCAGATCATCGTCGTCGAACAGGTACGTCGAACCTTTCTCGAGTTTCAGCTGTGGACCTGGCCGCACCGCCGACGCCTCTCTGATCGGGACCATGTCCAAGAACCTGTACCTTGTCGTTGTGACATGAAACGTGCTGACCAAGGCAAGCACCACGAAGGCTGGGAGAACATCCATTGCGGGAACCGGAGGTGCCCACAGCCTGAAGCCGGATGAAGCGTTTCGCAGGGCAATCGAGGTGGCCAACACCGTTGAACAACATCCCAAGCCCAGAACCTGGATCCGCCTGAACCCGCTCGCCCTTTTTGCCTGCGCTCGGGAAAAGTACACGATGGCAGCGCAGTACAGCAGTATGCCGATTGAATACATGACACCGACGTTTCCCAGGAAGCGAAGGCGTTCCGAATCCTCGGAAAGGTGAAACGGAGCCAAAGTGCCGCCCAAGACGATCAGAGCGAAAGGAACGATGAGAAGATGCTCCCGCAGCCCGGATACCAGCCGCTTCGGGTATCTTCCCACGACCAGCACCACCGGAAACAGCGAACACCCCAGCAGGAGGGCTTTCATGCGTTCGGCCGCAAGGATTGTGAGGCGTCCACTTTGCAGAGTTGCGAGTTGGGCAGCTGAACAAATGGCAACCAAGATCGCAATTGCAAGCATGTAGGCAGAGGGGCGCTCAAGGTAGGTGACGTGGGATATCAGGGGGACGGCAGCCGAGCCGAATATCTCCTCAAGCTCGCCTACGAAGACGCTCTTGGACTTGAAAGCCCCAACGCCCTCCAGATGCTCGATGACGGCCGCCGCGGCGCGGTTCCCGAGTATGTCCGCGATCTCCCCTCTGGCTGCCTCGGAGACCTGACCGCCACGTCTTCGCATCAGGAACACGAGGATGAGGGACACAGTCCCCGCAATGAGCCAAGCACCATCGACAGCTCTCATCGCAAGCCAAGGAACGAACGCCTACTCATAAAGGAAACCTTTGACCTCCAAGCCCTCGCTGGTTATCTCGAGGACGTACTTCCGGAGGTCATGCCCTGATCCTCGCAACTTCCTGATCTGGAGGTACCGGTATACGTCCCTCCGATCGTCCACCAACCCAAGCTCAACTATGCCATCGACCATGTAGTCGAGCGGTTTCTGGTCGCGTGTCTCGGTCACAAGGAGAATCCGCGATCCTGTCTCTGAAGCGAACTCGATCATCATTCCGTCCAGACTCATCGACGCTGATTCCTTGGCAGTCTGGACCACGGCATCCCAGCTGTCGATAGCCACTACCGGATCCTTGAGCTGAGAAACCTTGGCATAGAGAGCTCCGAGAAACTCGGGCATCGTTCGGTAGATGATGTGGTCGGCGAGGTTGGGACTCTCCATTCGGGGCGAGTTGGCCGCATCTATCACCCCGCCCGGCGGGATCGCTTCCCTGGCCCACGGGAACATGCTGTAGAGCTTCTCTGCTTCCAGCCTAGTCGATACGTAGACGCCGTTTCCGTCTCTGCAGAGTTCTCGCAGGATCGTCAGCACGAAGGCAGTCTTGCCTGTTCCCGGATCACCCTTGATGCACAGGGCGTACCCGTGGAACTTTCTCAAGACGTCGACTATCTCGCTGGGAATCGACAATTACGACCCGCCTTGACTAAGGTGCGCGCCGCGGCCATATTAAAGTATCCAACATTTTCCCCAAGTTCTTGCGATTTTCCGCCCCTAGGAAGTCCTGAATCGCCGATCAGTATGTGAGGAGCAGTGTGGGTTATGGGAATAGTGCAGGATCTCCTTTGAGTCCCAAGTCACCCTTGAGCGAAGAGAGTTATTAGCGAGGGACATCGTGTCATCCAAGGGCTTCGTATGAGCGAAAAGGGTGTGAGCTACATCGTCCCGGAGCCCGAACGTGCCTACAAGGTGCTGAGAGACCTCTTCCTCGCCGGCTTCCCGGCCATGTGCGTCACTAGGATTCATCCGGAGAAGCTGCACAAGGATTTTCCGAACATTGCCCTCGTTTGGCTATCGACGAGCAGGGATGACCCTAGATCCACCCGATCGTCAAGCATCGGCGTTGTCGGCCAGATTGTCGATTCCTTTCTCAGGGAACAAGATGCGCCGAAGGCGGTGCTCATCGACGGACTCGAGTATCTCGTGGCAAACAACGGATTTGGACCGGTTATTCGATGGCTGTTTGACGTTGTCGATGCTGTCGCCTCGACGAACTCGATTCTCTTGGTTGTATCTTCCCCAAAGGCTTTCACTTCGGCGGAGTTCGCCCTGCTAAAGCGCAACCTCCGGGATCTCCCCTGACTCCTCCAGAGGCACGCCGGAGGTAGGACTTCCATGTGCGGAGTCCCGACAGCACGCCCGTCCGGGCTCTTCCCCTTAAACCATACAGGCGATCACGATTGCGAAGACAGTGGGTGCTTCCTCGTCGACCCGCAGGATCCCCTGCCAGAACAAGCAGAATGCCACAGAGCACGGCCCTTGGGCTGCAAGATGGCAGAGCTCTCGAGCGGCGGAGAATATTCGCGATATTCAACAAGATTATCTACAGAGGGCACATGGAATTTCTCCCAGTCGGCGCACAAGCTAAGCGCCGGTGCTTCATTGTTGGGAGTCTCGCGGGACTAGTCACCAGCCATACGAAGGACTTTTCAACCTCGGTCGTATTCCTAGCAATGCATCATTGCCCTGGACCACTGCCATCAACCTTGGCAAGAACGGTCCCAGGATCCCGCGCGGAGTAGTCGATGAGGATGGGTACAGCTATCTTGGTCGTGGACGATGACAGGGCAATCCTCAAGAGCTTCGAGGAGATCCTCAAATCCGAAGGATACGATGTGGATACGGCTGAGACTGGCCTGGAAGCCATCCAGAGAAGCAGGAAGAAGTACTACAACATTGCTCTGTTGGATATCAAGCTCCCAGACATGGAGGGGACCGAGCTTCTGACCAAGTTGCACGAGGATATCCCGAGGATGATCAAGATCATGATCACAGGGCACGCAAGTCTTGAGAACGCTGTCAGGGCACTAAACCTGGGCGCTGACGCTTACCTCATGAAGCCCGTGAACCCGGAAGAGCTCCTCAGGGTTATAGCCGACAAACTCCGCGAGCAAGCCGAGGCAGAGGAGATGGGTCAGGAACAGGCCCGAAGATGGATCCAGAGCCGCATACGGAAACTGCAGAGCAGGTGATGCCGAAGGAGGACTCTCGGCGCCCGTCTCGACTAGGGACCTACTGCGATCCTTGTCGACCTGTGCGGGATTGCCAAGCAATAGTTTAGGATCGAGCCGCCAAAGAATGGTCCGGTGCCGTATATGCCCGCCCTCACCAAGCTGGATGACCAACTCGTCCAGTTCATATCTCGAGGCCTATCGGCCAAGGAGATATCCCAGACCCTGAAACGGCCCCTTAGCTTCGTCTACTACCGCATCGAGCGCTTGAAACATATGGGAATCGTGGAAACTAAGGGATACACAATCAACTACAGGAACTTGGGGTACAACATCAACGCAGTCATGGTTGCGAAGATCGGAGGGCCACTCTACTCAAAGGTATTGAAGTACATTTCCCCGGCAGATGCCGTCCTGGCAGAGCAGATCCCGGGGATGGTCATCCAGTATGCAGGTTCGGCCGAGAACGGCACGATCATCGTCATAAAAGCAATGTTCAAGGGCATCAAGGAAATCGACGACTTCGTCAAAAAGCTCCAAGGATTGTACCAGATCCAGTCCTTGACGAAGTACCTGATGGCCGAGGAGCGTACTGTTTGATGCTATGTCCGGCATCGCAAAAGGATGCGAGGCCCCAGGTTAAGGATGCGTCCCGCCCGGTCCGGGTTCGCTAGACGCGATTGCCACCGCCAACGAGATGCCCCAGAATACGTCAATCAAACCTCGATTCCACGCTCCCAAATCCGCATCTCCGCATTGAGGGCCCTCCTCCTAGCGATAATGGACCAGCAACCAACTCAAGATCGGCCAAGCTTTGCGCCGCTCACGCGCGGAATCCTTTGCTGTCGCTTCGTCAAGCAACCCTCACGGACGATCGCCGTGCATGCTCAGTTCCCGCGCCCTGATGAGCGTTCCGTTCCCGCTCCTCGGCTCTCCCCTTGGCTGCCTCTTCGCTGCATGCGGGTATCTTGACACTGAAGACCGAGCCTTCTCCCACCCTGCTCGTCACCGTGATCGCCCCGCCGTGGATCTCAACGAGCCGTTTGCAGACCACTAGGCCGAGGCCCTGCCCTTGGGGTTTCGTCGTGAAGAGCGGGTCGAATATCTTGCCCAAATATTCTTCGGGAATCCCGATGCCCGTGTCGGCCACGCTGATCACGGTGTATCTGCCCTCCCTCCCGCACGATACGTTTAGGCAGCCCCCCTTGGGCATTGCCTGTATCGCGTTCAAAACTAGATTCGTCAAGACTCGCTTCATCATCGCTGGATCGGCCCACATGGCCGTGCCTTCCTCGACGGCAACCGAGAGCCTTATGTCCCTGGGAATGGCGATCTCCGACAGGACGTCGCCTAGCATCGACCCCACATCGACAGCGACTCGCTGCGGCTCGACCACACTGGCGCAATCCTGCAGGTCCGAAACGATCTTGTCCAGGTACTTCACCTGCTCCCGCATGGCATCCAAGAGACGCCCAACATGAACTTCCGCCGCTTCTTCATCGTCGATTGAATCGACCGCCTTCTTGGCTAAGTACAGATTGTTCATCATAGCTTGGAGAGGGTTGCGCAGATCATGGCCCACCATCGCGGCAGTTTCCCCGATCGCCGCTAGGCGTTCCACCTCCCTCAATCGTCTTGACTTCTCTTCGACCATTTCCTCCAGATGCTCGGAGTAGCGCCTCAGCTCCTCCTCGGCCAGTTTGCGCTCCAACGCGGTGCCGATGATTTCACAAGTCGTTCGAAGGATGGCGATATCGTGATCATCCCATTCCCTTAACCCTTCCACATCATCGAAACCCAGGAAGCCCGCCAAGGCACCCTTGATCTTCACGGGCAAGACCAAGACCGACTTGATGTCCTGGCTCTCTAGGATCTCCCTTTCTTTGCTTGCCTCGGGTGGGAGCTGAGAGACGTCGGGAATGCATAACGGCTGCCCCTCCTGCAGTCTGGCCATCCACCACGGGAAGGAGTCGCTCGGCAAGTCCTGCAACATGTCCTTCTGGGGCTCAACGCCTTCTGCGCACCACTCGTGCGTGTTGTCCATGTACCCCCCTGGCTTGAGAAGGAAAAGGTAGCTCCTATTGGCTCCGCTGAACAAGCCTATGTCCCTCAGCGATGCCAGAATCGCCTCATCGAAGTCGGTCGGACACACGAAGCGTGAGGAAACCGCCGTGACCACTTCCTGGAACCTCAACCTGCGCTTCAAGAGCTCCTCGGTCCTCTTCCTACTGCTGATATCCTTCGAAATGAGAACGAAATACAGGGGTTTTCCGGACGCGTCCGAGACCACCTTGGCCGAGATCTCCCCTGGGAACTCTCGCCCATCCTTTGTGACGAGCATGAACTCATGGTTCCTCAGACTTCCCGTGGCAAGCATCGTTGCCAGAGCCTCCATCGCGCGCGGCGCTTCCCTCCGGGAGAAAAGCACCAATGCGCTCTCTCCGATGATTTCATCCTTTGACGAGAATCTGTGCATCTCAATCGTTGCCTGGTTGCACTGTACCACGGACAGCGATGGATCGACAACGATGATGCAGTCCGGCGATGCCTCGATTATCGCGCTTGTCTTCTCCTCCGAGCTCCGCAGTTCCTGCTCCGACTCTGTCCTCCTCGCCACCTCTTCTCTGAGCGCCTGGTTGGCTTCCACTAGGTCCCGGGTCCTCTCCGTCACCATAGTCTCAAGCTGTTCGTTGATCTCAGCAAGTTTGTCGCGCGCCTGGACCAGATCGGTGATGTCCCTGAGCACGAGCAGTCTCCCGGTCTGTTCGCCTCGACTATCGTGTAGTGGCGAGACCCGGACATCGTACTCCCGACCCTTGACGCAATGACGCAAGGCCCTCAGCGGATCGCTCAAGTCAGGACTGAGAGAGCGCAACACTTCCGCCAATGGTCGTCCGATAGAAGCGAGGTCGCCTAGGGTGGGGACCCTTCGGGCAGCGGGATTCGCATCCACGATCCGATCCTGGGAATCCAAGACAAGCACTATGTCATCCATGTTCTCGAAGATTGCATCCCTAGCCACCGGGGCTATGTCGAAGAGCCTGTACCGGAACAGACTCCACCCCGCTGCCAATCCGGCGATCGCGAACCCCGGAGGAGTCAGGTCGAGATACGGAAGGGGACTGATGCCGGTGATCGTCACGGCATTACCAAGCAGCGGAGCAAATGCACCCACGACGAGAAGCCCAATTTGGCCGCGGTACATCTTGGGCAGATGTATGATGGAGTGCAGAAGGAC
>Ga0209102_1000636_pt1 | contig 21960 bp, 18 predicted proteins | sample ConPoolayeHmetaG_FD_185483 | JGI IMG/M metagenome (GOLD analysis project Ga0209102, IMG submission 185483) | Hot spring microbial mat communities from California, USA to study Microbial Dark Matter (Phase II) - Cone Pool mat layer H metaG... ...
ATAATGTATGTTGCTCTGAACAAAGCCAGAGAGCTTGGCAAAGGCAAGATGATAGTGGCGATACTGCCTGACAGTGGACTCAAATATCTTACAACAGATCTCTTCTGATAATGTCCATTAAGACGTCTAGCTTAAGCTTCCAACTTGCATATATAATAACGTTATCTAAGAGAAGTAAACGAAGCAATTAAGTCGTGAAGATAGAGTGCTAAATAGTAAAGAAGGATTAGGAATTAGAAGACAGATCTTCCAACAAAGTCGTGGCTTCGAACAAGATACTGCTGGTTTAGACGAGCAGCCATTTCCAAAGAGGGACAATCTTCATCTTTCTGTTACCAAGTTTAACTGTATCTTCGTAGTCCAGGTTATTAGGAGTAGATTTCTGCAGCTAAGTAACTCTGACGCTTCCATTAGTGAATCGATTTCTCTTTTCGCTGTCTCCTCTTTTGCGGACGAGTAGGTTATGTTGATTAGTTGCCTGACTTCAGCTCCTTCTTTGATAATAAAGTCTACCTCCCTTCTCCTGTCTTTAAAGTAGAAGATTTCTTGAAGTGGGTTATAGTTTGTTTTTCTCAATAGTTCTAGATAGACAACGTTCTCCATTCTTTTTCCGAAGTCCTCTGAAAATCTGATTATTCTGTTTAAGCCCGAGTCTGCTACATAGATTTTCTTCGGAAAGGATTTCCTTTTATGAATGCTCGGAGAATATCTTTCGATGAAAAAGAAGACTAGAGTGTCCTGCAGTTTATCAACGTAATCGTATACGGTGTTTTTTCCGAAGGAAATGTTTTGGGACCTAAAGTAATTTACTATCTTGTTCACGCTAATTTCGTTAGCGACATTCTGGAACACGAATTCAAATAGAAATCTTGCGACATTGATGCTTTTCAAACTGAACCTTTCAACGAAGTCCCTGAACATGATCGTATTATGATATTCTTTCAATATCTTCTCCTTGCTTTCTGAAAGGACAACTTCAGGGAATCCTCCGTAATCTAAGTATTCTTTGAGCAGATTTCTTGTGATCGCCCTATCCCTGTCAGTCAGAACATCCCTTAATTCGAAGCTCTTAGCCTCCAAAAATTTCTTAAAGGAGAATGGAAGCAGCAGGTAAGAAAGCGACCTTCCCCTTAACTGGGTTGCAACTTCACTTGGCAACAATTTTGAGGAAGAGCCTGTCACGAACACGTTTAAATCTGTTCTATCCAATAGAGTTCTAGTAGTAGACTCCCAGTTCATTACATTCTGAACCTCATCAAGGAAAACGTTATTCAATTCCCTTCCAGTCGCCTCATAATACAAGTTTATTACATCTAAGATTTCATCAAATCTTGTATCGTGTAAGGCTATGTCTTCAAAGTCAAGGTACAGTGATGGTGAACCAATACTTTTGATCAGCTGGAAAAAGAAGTAAGTTTTCCCAGCCCTTCTTGGGCCGGCAACACATTTTACCTTGCCCTTTATCAGGTCAACTTTTAACTCCCGTTCGATCAGCTCAGGCAGCCTCCTATTGTACCAATCTTCTATATACCTTCTTACCTTTTCCCTGTTCACACAGACAGCGGCGCGCCATTTATATCAACAACTGAGAAACATTTTTGTAAAAGTGTCTCAGTTACTGATACATATTTGTAAAACAGCTCACGATAGGAAAGCATAGTGTTGGCCGTCGATGGTGGTTTTATATTTTAATGAAAGTGTGATAGCATCAGCCAGGTGGGTAGGGTAGGGAGTCTGAAACTTCACCGAAATAAGAGATGCAATAGTCAGCATGGTAAGGGCAAACCTCTGTTCAGTGCACTTGAAACCTGTTAAGGTGCTTTCCAAGGATTTCATGAGCGCAACCTCTATACCGCTTATAGCCGGCGTTGAGAAGCCTTCCCTGAAAAGTTCCTGCCAGATCAATTCGACTTAGTCGGATCCCTCCCTGTAAGTCTTCTCCCAATAAGCTCAAGGCTTTCCCTCACGCCACTTGTCCCGTAGTCTAGCGCTACACCGAAACCTTGGAAGCCGTCGTTTGTTTCAACTTCTACATAGATCCATGGAAACCTTGGCGATTCTGATCGCTATTCAAAACATCTTTTTACAAGAAGGTTAGCTGTCTCATATTCTCTATACAAGTTTTGGATCGAAAGTGTCTTTTCGCATATAATGCAGTTGTCATTTTGGTATGATATAGAGTATTTTCTCGCCTGCAACCGCTTTAAGCAGGACAGGCTTTTTTGTAAAAGGCTCAAATCAGCTCTAACTGAGCCGAGGCACAGGTAGATGATGATTTCAATGAAAAAGGATGGTGTGTTACTTGACGATATCCTTACACCGACGCCAATTCTATAATTTGATGATCGAGTTAGGGTTGCATAGGCCTCCCCATGCTCCGATGCTTCAGCCTCCTTCAACAGAAGTTTTGCGTCTATAGGGCTATGATCTTTCATTTTCACGACACCATCTAGGCTTTCCCATACCTTTTGAATGATAGTATTCCAAAGGCCAAAACCATAATACTGGAGGCAATTATGATTCCGAAATCCAGGAGCACGGTTGGGCTGGAGAAGTGGGCCTTGCGTAGTAGAAGCGATGTTATAGCGTCTGTTACATAATAGCTTGGGACAAGCCGGCCAATAGCTTGAGCGGTAGGCGAGAGGGCTGCACCGACAAAGGTTCCAAGAAACATTTGAGGAAGTATGAATATGAAGGCTATTCCGGTGGCGGCGTTAGAGGATTTGGCTATTGTCGCGGTAATGAGCCCGAAGCCTACGTTGCAAAGGGAGAATGTCAGCATTATGAGGAAGGCGACAATTATGTTACCTGCTTCAACTTGTGGGCGGAAGCCTACAGTGTAGGCCATCGCGAATATTATTATTGCCTGGATTAGGCCTAAGCCCATGTTCGAGAAAACCTGGCTGATCATGAACTCTGTGGCGGTTAATGGTGTAGTACTTATTCTACGGAGCAGGCCGTTTTCGCGGTCGCCTGTAAAGGATCCAGCTACAGTCATCGTCAAAAATATTGAGGCGTAGGCGAAAAGGCCTGGAGCCATATAATCGAATGCCGTCTGCTTCGAAACCTCAACCATTGAAAGATCCAATCTTATAGGTTGCACTGCAATGTTCTGCTGCGGACCGTAGACCGTTGTAGATAAAGCCTGTTGAATTATTGGTGGTATAGCTTGGGTTGCAATTATCGAACCACGGTCAAGATAAAGCGGTATGCTAACGTTTTTCCACTTGCTCGTACTTATAGACGATACTTTGAGAACGCTGCAGGCTTCTGAGAAGCCTTCTGGGATAATCAGTACCGCCTTAAGCCTTCCCTGCTGTAGATCAAATTGGGCTGTATGGTTTTCGCTGTAGATGTTGACTTTAAGAACCTGGGTGCTTGTTAAGTTTGATATAAAGCTTTGAGCCCAATTTTGGGAGCTCCCGTTGTCCATGTTTATCAAGCCTATTTGGAACGTATCCTGTTGTGTGCCTCCAACCGCTCCAAAGGAGAGGCCAAAGGCTAAAGTCAGCATTATAGGAAATAGGATTGTCAGAAAGAGGATCGCGGGCTCTCTGGTCGTCTTCTTAAACTCCTTTCTTACTAGAGCCAAAACCTTTCGGAAATTCATTCACATCTCATCTCTTATCTTTCTTCCAGTCAATTGCATGAAGACATCCTCTAGGCAGTTCACCCCATACTGCTCCTTTAGCTCGTCCAAAGTTCCAACTGCAATAAGCTTCCCATGATCAACTATGCCTATCCTATCACATAGGTTTTCAGCCTCCTCCATATAATGAGTTGTCAAGATTATGGTCTTGCCGTGACCCTTTAGTTCGCGGAGGAAGGTCCAGACGGCATGACGTGACTGTGGGTCCATGCCGACAGTGGGCTCGTCGAGGAAGGCTATTTCCGGATCGTGGACAAGGGCCATTATCAGGCTAAGTCTTCTTTTCATGCCACCACTGTACTTACTTGTGAGCACATCAGCATATCCGTTAAAGCCTAACCTATTCAGTAGCGTGCTAGCATTCCGTCTGAGCTTCTCTTTTGGGAGACCGTAAAGGCTTCCGAAGAGCTCAACGTTCTCTCTGCCTGTAAGATACTTGAAGACGGCGGTGTCCTGTGGACATACTCCTATGAGACTCTTAACCTTTGAAGTCTCTTTTTGGACATCGAAGCCGTCCACTAGAACTTTGCCACCTGTAGGTTTGAAAAGGCCGCAGAGGACGTTTATTGTGGTAGTCTTTCCTGCACCATTCGGTCCCAAGAGGCCAAAAAGTTCCCCTTCAAAAATCTTCAGACTCAGATTGTCTACTGCAGTTGAATCTCCAAACCTTTTAACCAAATCTTCTATCACGATTATTGGTTCATTCAACTTTCCTCGTGCAGGTGGCAAACAAGTTCTGGAATATAGGCTTGCGTTAGCATCCTACTTTATGACTTGGTCAAAGGATGCCTATTGGAAAGGGCCATTTTAACCAAAATAGATTGAAAAATTGGGCGTTCACATTTCAAGAAGCCTGTCTCTCCAAGTTTCGAATATGTAGCCCGTGTAGAGGATGTTCGGTGAGACAGACTGTATCATTCGCTCGTTTTCCATACCCTCGCGGATGGCATGGACCTCTTTCATCGCGCTAGCCCAAAAGAATGCAAGATAAAAGTTTAGAATGTTACTGAACTCCCAGTAAAAGATCATGTTGGAAGGGTATTTTTCAAAAAGGTGGCCTATAAAATATTTGTCCGCCTCGGGCTTGACATTTATGTGGAAGACAGTTATTATATCATTTGATCGGTCAGGATACCATTCCATAGACAATTCTATTAGTCCAAGCTTCATCATCCTCGAAAGACGACGATGTAGTGTTTTAGCTGAAACATTCAATTCGTACGCGGCTTCAGAAATCGTCTTGCGTGAATTATCCTTCAAGCATCTGATTATCTTATAATCCAGGTCATGGAGGACTAGGTTAGACGACCCAACTTCGGTTGATACAATATTGGGTAAAGGCACTATGCCCACAGTTGGCTCCAGCAGTTTAGCCTCCTCCTTCAAATACTGTACAATTGATCCGAGCTCATTCACGCCCTTCAAGTAGGCGCCCACATATACCATGTTCCCGCTGCCTATGGCAAGCCAATATATCGACCCATGGTTCGCAAGCCTGCTCTCCAAGCCCTTAACCAGGCCAATCTTTGACAGCCCGAAGATTACAACAGGAACCGCCTTTAACACACTTAAACTGATCTTGGCTGTAAAATGTCGAATTACACCGGCGTTCATCAATGATTGTATACGGCTATGGACTGCGGTAACAGAAAGGTTCAGCTTATCGGCCAGCTCGCGATAAGAAAGCCTTGAATTAGATAGGAGCAGACGGCATAGGGTGATGTCGACCTTGTCCATAAGACATCATGCTACTTTGGGGCGATGGCAACTTAAAAGTGTTTAAGACATTCGCATCATAGACGTTATTGGAGCATTGGGGAATGGTGGATGAATTTTGTGTTTTGGGGCATAGTTGCTGTTTGACTCTAGGCATGGGTTAAAGGTTAAACTTGGCTCATTCCATTTTTCCCTCTAAAACATAACGTAACAATACCATCTAAACAAAGTGGCGAAAGTTTTCCTACACTCTTCTCCTTAACACATAAGAACTTGACATCACATTCTGGGCAAATCTGTTTCCTAATCTTGTTCAGGTCAAGGTCGAGCAACAGATTTTTCTCTAAAACTTCATAGACAAACTTAAGGTATTTCCCTTCAGCTATTCTTGGTACCTCATACTTTGCTCCTTCTAATCCTCTCCTTATGGTCCAAAATTCATAAAGTCTTCTTGACCCCTTAGATGAATTACATTCCCCACAAACAAATACCACATTCTTTTCATCGTTAGGTCCACCTAAGGAGCGGGGAAGCAGATGATCTATAGTCAAGTCATTTTTCTTCCCGCAGAAGATGCATTCATCCTTCCTTTCTTTTTCCTTAACATACTCTCTAATCTCATTCCAGAAAATTTCACCTTCCTTGAGCTGCCTAAATTTTCTCATCACAAAACGCCAATTTTTCTTACCTATGCCAGCTGATTCAGAAATGATCTTAGCGTATTGCCAAAAAATAAGATCCCTAACAGTTTTGACAGCGGACGGAGGCATAGAGTCAAATATGTTGAATTTGGCCACGCTAATAAATGTACAGATTCTTATAGAACAAGATTCTTCCTTCTTGAAAGATAGCTTTTCCATGATAACGGATTCTTTAAGAAACGTTTCAAGTAAAAAAGACAAGAAATCTAACAAAAATAAGCATTGAAGGGAGAGGATAATTGGACAATAGCGGCAAAAGAATATAATAAAATAATATTCTATTTTCTGACTTAATTTTTAGGGGAAGCGTACTTGTACAGTTCTTTGAAAAGCCTTTCTATCTTCATAAAGTCAGGGAATGTTCCTGAGAGGTATAAGGATAGCATGTACCTTAAAAAGTAAAAATGCAAGATATTAAAAACTAACTCACAATATTAAAAATTTATAAACCATGAGCCTACAATCTGTTAGTGAACAAAATTCTTCTTGGAGGAAAATGGAGATCACCTCCGAGAAAACATGCTCTCGAAAGAGGTGATCCAAGATGGCAAAATATGCGCCTCAAAAGGTTTCAGAAGTAGAATATGAGATACCTAAGGGCGCAAAAGAAGGAATGAGAGTCCCAGTAAAAATCTACGCAAACGAACAACTCTTACATAAGATGCTTGAGGACAGGACGCTGGAGCAGGCTGTGAACGTAGCTCATTTGCCCGGTGTCCAAAAGTTTTCAATTGTACTTCCTGACGGTCATGAAGGCTATGGATTTCCTATTGGTGGTGTTGCTGCCACTAGCTTTGATGATGGTGTGGTGAGTCCTGGTGGCGTAGGTTATGACATAAATTGTGGTGTGAGGTTGATTTCTACTCCTTTGTTTGAGCGTGATGTTCGTCCTAGGTTGAGGCAGTTGGTTCATGAGTTGTTTGTTCAGGTGCCTAGTGGTTTGGGTAGCAGGGGTCAGGTTCGTTTGAGTGTCGGCGAGCTGGATAGGGTTTTGGATGATGGGGTTGACTGGGCTGTTGGAAACGGCTACGGTTTTGCTGAAGATAGGGAGTTCTGTGAAGAAAATGGGTGTATGAGGTTGGCTGATTCTAGGCGTGTTAGTTCTAATGCGAAGCAGCGTGGTGCTCCTCAGCTCGGTAGCCTGGGTAGCGGCAACCACTTTCTGGAGGTTGGTCTTGTGGATAAGGTCTATGACGCTTCCGTTGCTAAGGTCTTTGGCATTGTTGAAGAGGGCGAGGTGATGTTGTGGGTTCACACTGGAAGCCGTGGTCTAGGTCATCAGGTGTGCAGCGACTATCTTAGGTTGATGGAGCAGGCTTCTCGAAAATATAATATTATGTTGCCTGATCGTGAATTGGCCAGTGTCCCTGTGGACAGTCCTGAGGGAAGAGACTATTTGGGTGCGATGGCTGCTGCCGCAAACTTTGCCTGGGCTAATCGTCAGATGATCACTCACTGGGTTCGAAGAGCCTTCAGTAAGACGTTTGGTGTCGGCGAAGGGGAGCTGAAGCTGGTCTATGATGTAGCACATAATATTGCGAAGGTCGAAGAGCACGTTGTCGATGGTGAGAGGGTGAAGGTTGTTGTTCACCGTAAGGGTGCTACCAGAGCCTTTCCGAAGGGTAGGGTTGAAGTTCCTTTGAGGTATCGAGGTGTCGGCCAACCTGTTCTTATTCCAGGCTCTATGGGCACATCGAGTTGGATTCTTGTAGGTAACGAGATTGCGATGGCAAAGAGTTTTGGCAGTACTGCCCATGGTGCTGGACGCATGATGAGCAGGGCTGGCGCCTTACGTTCTAGAAGTGGGTTTGAAGTTAAGAGGGAGCTGGAGGGTCATGGGATACTCTTGGAGGCTGCGGACATCAAGGTTGTAAGCGAAGAAGCTCCGGAGGCCTACAAGGACGTTGATGTGGTGGCTGATGTCTCAGATAGGGTCGGTATTGCCACGAAGGTTGCTAGGATAGTTCCGATAGGTGTCGTCAAAGGTTAACCCCGCTATTGTAGTCTAATCGATCCCCCAGTCTGTGCTTGGAAGATCCAGAACATAATATGTTGAATCTTGAAGTTGTGTGGTAGCAAGAGTAGACATCTGTTGATCATGTGATGGTGGTGCATCAGTAGGCTGCGGGAGTTTTCTAAAAAATTGGGTGAGCCCAGAATTCTACGATCTTCTCTACATTAGCCAGAAGATGTTTCCATCTGGGTCTTCTATCATGGCGTATGTGCCCCAGTCTTCCTTTTTCACGTCTTGGCTGAATTTTACACCCTTGGCTTTTAGCTGTTTGACGGTCTTGGCCAGGTTATCGCAGTAGAAGGCTATGCCAGTGTTGCCTGGCTCCAGTTTTCCTTGGCATAGGTGGATCTTCCATTGCGCTCCCTTCGGCCACACTGTAACCCAGTGTCCTTCTTCTGAAGAATTGAAGCCAAGCTTTTCTCTGTACCACTTTGCTGATGCTTTGGCATCTGACACCATTACGGCGACTGAGAAACTTTTGCTGAACAACAATTTTTCGCCATACGATAATTGTATGCGATCGTTTATAATCATTGTGCAAGAAGAGGCTGTTGGCTTATCAAGCTGTCTCAGATATGAGATCACATAGCTTTTCGGCTACCTGCTGGGTCTTAAGTTCTCCCCCTATGTCTGGGGTCTTCACGTTCATCTGTAGGCCTCTTATGCAGGCCTGCTCTATGTCTTGAGCTGCCTCTGAAAGCCTTCTGTCGCCGTTTCGGCTATGTAGCCAGTCAAGCATCATCTTGCACGATAGTATCATTGAATATGGGTTTGCGATTTCCTTGCCTGCTATGTCGGGTGCTGAGCCGTGTACTGGCTCAAATATTGCCATCGATGTGCCTATGTTTGCGGATGCAGCCATCCCAAGGCCTCCGGCTACCTGGGCAGCTTCGTCACTCAATATGTCTCCGAAGAGGTTTGTGGTGGCTATTATGTCAAATGATTCAGGTCTTCTTATCAGCGCCATGCTTGCAGCATCCACATACATCTCGTCTACTGTGAGTTCAGGATATTCTGCCAGCTTCTCTTTGACGGTTTTCGCGAACAGTCCACAGGTCTTCTTCATCACGTTAGCTTTGTGGACGATTGTAACCTTTCTTCTTCTTGAAAGAGCCAGCTTCGCCGCTACCTCTGCAATCCGCAGTGAAGCCTTCTCTGTTATTATCCTCAGAGCGACTGCTCCACTGTCTATGTCGAATTCTATGCCGCTGTATAGGTCTTCTGTATTCTCTCTGACTATTATGAGGTCGATGTCGTTAAAGTATGGGTGCTTCTCATAGTTTTTGGCTGGCCTTATGTTCGCGTATAGGTCGAGCATTCTGCGGAGTCTGACTATCACGTCTGCGGCGCTTTCGCCTACAGGCTCTTTCACAGTCGCGTCAGCCTGCCTTATTCCATCGATGGTTGCATCTGGTAATGGGACGCCGAAGCTGCTTTTGCAGTGGTCTCCGGCATGGTAGAAGGATATTTTTAGGTCGAGTGCACGTTTTTCCCTTAGAGTGTCCAGAATCTTCAATGCTGCCTTCGATATTTCTGGTCCTATGCCGTCTCCATGCACCCAAGCTATGTTGTACTTCATCTCTGATACTTTCTCTTGAGGAGTAGCTTGTTGATGCCTTCCAGCATTGCTTCCACGCTCGTCTGGACGATGTCTGAGCCAGCTGTCCTCGCTGAAGCTTGAAGGTTGTTTGCGTCCTCGACTCTGACTGTGACTTCGGCGAGGGCGTCGGAGCCTCCTGTCACGGCCTCGATTCTATACTCTTTTAGGCTCACCTTTAACGTGTCTTTGAGGACTTCTTGGATCGCCTTCATCGCGGCGTCTACTGGCCCGACTCCCATCTGGGAGGCGGCATACTCTTTTCCATCAAATCTTACCTTGATCGAAGCGGTCGGCATCACCTTGTGTCCTGTGACCACTATGAACTCTTCTAAGCTTAGAGCCCTCTCTTCTGCACTCACTTGGCCGAGTACAGAATTTGCTATGGCTGCGAGGTCGCTGTCTGTCACCAGCTTTCCCCTGTCTCCAAGCTCCTTCACCTTTAGGACGATCGTCTTGAGCTGCTCTTCCTTCGGCTTTATGCCGAGAGCTTCCAGTTGTGCCCTTATGCCATGTGATCCTGCATATTTTCCGGCTGTTAGCCACCTCTTCTTTCCGACCATTTCGGGTTTGATCGACTCATATGTTGAGGGCTCCTCTATTACGCCATGGGTATGTATCCCTGCTCCATGTCCAAATGCGTTGTCTCCTACGATCGCCTTGTTTGGTTGGACATAGAGTCCTGTCAGCCTTGAGACGAGACGGCTCGTCTGATATATCAGCTTCTTGTTGATTTTGAGCTTGTAGCCGTAGAGGATGTCTAGGGCCATCGCAACCTCTTCTAGGCTGGCGTTTCCGGCTCTCTCTCCTATTCCGTTTACGGTCGCGTGGAACTGTCTTGCGCCCGCGACGACTCCCGCTATAGTGTTTGACGCTGCGAGGCCGAAGTCGTTGTGGCAGTGGACGCTCACTATCGACTTGGCTGAAACGCTCTTGACTGCCTCCACCAGCTTTGTCATCGTGTCTGGGCGGGCTATACCCACCGTGTCCGCTATGTCGAGGTAGTCTGCTCCTGCCTTGGAGGCTCCCTCGTAAACCCTTTTCAGGAAGTCGATGTCTGTTCTCGTCGCATCTTCTGCGGAGAATTCAACTTCTACGCCGTGGCCTCTGAGGTATTCGACGGCTTCGACAGCCTTCTGATAGGCCTGCTCTCTGGTCATCTTCAGTTTATGCTTTAGGTGGATGTCTGATGTGGCTATGAAAACGTGTACTCTGTCGACGTCTGAGTCTAAGGCTCTGTCCATGTCGCTCTTTACTGCTCTGGCTAGTGCACATATCTTCGCATTAAGCTTCTGCTGTGTTATCTTCTTTATCGCCTGATATTCGCCTTCGCTGCTGATGGGGAATCCTGCTTCTATGACGTCGACTCCGAGCCGGTCTAACTGGATGGCGATCTGAAGCTTGTCGTCTGCTGTCAGGCTGACTTCAGGTGTCTGTTCACCATCTCTGAGGGTTGTGTCGAAGACGTATACACGTTCGTTCATCTTTCTATCCCAGCGAGTCTCCTTATCTGGCGTCCTACCTTCTCTATCTCTTTTTCATCCAATTTGGCCATCATTTCTGCAAGCTGTCTGGTGCTTGATGGCATGCTGCCTGTCCATCTTTCTGCAAACTTTCCGTTCCTGATCTCTTCAAGGGCTTTCTTCATGTTCTGTTTTACGTGATCGTCAACGATTTCATATCCTTTTGTCAGACAGCCGTATTTTGCTGTGTCGCTGACGGACGTCAGCATGCCTTTAAGCCCCTTCTCATATATTAGGTCAACTATGAGTTTGAGTTCGTTGCATACTTCGAAGTAGGCCAGTTCAGGTTGGTATCCGGCTTCTGTTAGAACCTCGTAGCCTTTTTCTATTAGGCTTACTACGCCGCCGCATAGGACAGCCTGTTCGCCTAATAGGTCTGATTCTGTCTCCTCTGCGAAGGTGGTCTCTAGGACTCCTGCTCTGGTTGCGCCGAGCGCTTTCGCATATGCTAGAGCCAGCTCCTTTGCCTTTCCACTGTAGTTCTGTTCAACGGCTATCAGGGCAGGCACCCCAAACTTGTTCAAGAAGGTTTCTCTCACCTTGGCGCCTGGCCCCTTTGGAGCTACCATGAACACGTCCACGTACTTGGGTGGCTTGATGAGCCCGAATCTTATGGCGTAGCCGTGGGCGAAGCCCAGTGCCTTTCCAGCCTTCAAGTTGTCCTTGATCGATGTCATGTAGAGGGTGTTGTGTGTTGTGTCCGGGGTTAAGATCATTATAATGTCGGCTTCGTGGGAGGCGTTGTCGACTTCCTCTGGCTTGAAGCCGTCTTCGCCTGCCTTATTCCAGCTAGCTCCCCCCCTTCTCAAGCCTACGGTAACGTCTATTCCGGAATCGCGTAGGTTTAACGCGTGAGCTCTTCCCTGGCTGCCGTAGCCTATTATTGCAACCTTCTTCTCATGCAGCGGACTTAGGCTTGTGTCTGAATCATAGTATATTTTCGCCATCTTCATCCCCTGATGGATATCTACTGTTTCTCAATCACGGTTACACCTGTTCTCGAAATTCCACTCACATTAAACCCTGAAGCTGAATTTATAAAGTCTTCTACCCTCTCAAAGGTGTCTGAAACCTCTAGGACGACTGTGGTCTCTGTTACTTCAGCCACCTTTGCCCCTCTGGACTTTGCGTATGCGATGGCCTGTTCTCTGGCGTCTCGGTCTCTTGCCGATATTTTGACGAGTGCGAGCTCGCGGGCTACGACCTCGTCTTCTTCGACTGTCTTGACCTCTAGGACGTCTATCGTCCTCCTCAGCAGCCTGACGAAGGAGTTCATGCTTCTCCTATCGGCTACCATTGTGATGACGATTCTGGAGACTGTCTTATCCTCGGTTGGGCCGACAGCTATGCTTTCTATGTTATAGTTTCTCCTCTTGAAGTGGCTTACGACTCTGAATAGTACACCTGGCTTGTTTTCTACAAGCAGTGAGACGGTCTTTAGGCCATCTTTTCCAGTTTCAGTCATAGTCACACCAGCATATCCTTTAGGCTTCCTCCAGATGGAACAAACGGTAGGACATCCTCTTCCGGAGAAATAGGTATGTCGATTACGGTTGCAACCTCATATCCTAGTGCCTGCTTCAGCGCCCTCTCTAGTTCGTCTAGGCTCTGGACCCTGAAGCCTTCTGCTCCATAGGCTTTGGCTAGCTGAACGAAATCTGGTGCCTGCCCAAGCCATGTTGCAAAGCATCTTCTATTGTAGAATGTCCGTTGCCATTGTGCCACGAGGCCGAGTGAGCTGTTGTTTAGGATGCATACGATGACAGGAAGCTTCTCTGACACGCTTGTGGCTAGAGAGTTACATGTCATTTGGAAGCTTCCGTCGCCTGCGACATCTAAGACTGGAACTGAAGGTTTGGCGGCTTTTGCGCCGATTGCTGCTGGGAAGCCGAATCCCATTGTTCCCAGGCCTCCGCTTGTTATGAACATGCCAGGCTTCTTCACCTTAAAGTATAGTTGGGTCCACATCTGGTTCTGTCCAACCTCGGTGGCGACGATCGCCTCAGGAGGTAGTATTTCCCTTATCTTCTTGATGATCTTTGGGGGTGAGAGTCTGCTATGGTTGTTTCCGAAGATCTTGTCATCATATTCTCTCCTCAGTTCCATCGCCTTCTTCAGCCAAGGAGAATCCTCTTTCATGCAAGCGTTCTCTTTTATCTGCTGATAGAACATGGTCATGGAGGCCTTTAGGTCTCCGATGACGGAGTCTGTTGGCTCAATGTTCTTGCTGACTTCGGTTGGGTCGATGTCGAATTGGATCACCTTCTTCCCGTTTGAAAACTCTGCTGTGTTCATGGTCGATCGATCAGAAAACCTGGTGCCGAAGGCGACTACGACATCAGCCTCTGCCATGATCGTGTTGGCTTGATATGTGCCATGCATTCCTATAGTGCCCAATGATAGGGGGTGTTCTTCTGGGAAGGCTCCCTTGCCCATCAAGGTCGTGACAACAGGTATCATGAGATGCTCGGCTATTGCCACGAGGATGTCTTCAGCCCTGTTTCTTTTGACTCCGCCGCCTGCCAATATGACTGGTCTTTCAGCGTTCATGAGGGTTCTGGCTGCCCTCTTGACTGATGCAGGGTCCGGGCTGATGTGTGGAACATACCCTCTTATCCTCACCTCCTTTGGAAAGACTACGTCTCCTGTCCTCGTCTGGACATCTTTCGGTATGTCAACTACAACTGGGCCTGTTCTACCAGTCGACGCGATATAGAATGCAGCCTTCACGCTATAGGCTACCTCAGTAGGCGACCTCGGCTGAAACACATACTTTGAGATAGAATTGAATATTGCGGGGACATCGGCTTCTTGGAATGCGTCTGTGTCAAGGAGGCTTGTTGGAACTTGGCCTGTTATCGCGACTATTGGAGATGAGTCAAGGTAGGCTGTGGCTATACCTGTAACAAGATTTGTCGCCCCCGGACCTGACGTCGCGATTGCGACGCCAACTTTTCCAGAGGCTCTAGCATACCCGTCTGCCATGTGTGCGGCGCTCTGCTCGTGTCTTGCAAGGATATGTCTTATCCCGCTGTCCATGAGGTCGTCGTAGACTGGTATGATTGCGCCTCCTGGATAACCGAACAAGATCTCGACTCCCTCTTGCCTCAAGACTTCAACGAGAGCATGGGAGCCGGAGAGCTGAACCATTTTTTTGTCACCTGCCCTTATAATCTAGCAGGGCAGCTTATACAATGAGTACAAGGAGAATAATATCTGTTCTCCTTGTGCTGGAGGACTGCGTCGACTGTGCGATTGACCTTTTCATTAGCAATCAAGCAACCACAATTCATTTTATAAACTTATCGGAGCCATGATGTCAAAGGCGGCCCCAAAATAGGCTAATCTGCCACCTTTGCGGCCTGCTCGAACCATTTCCAAGGCTTATGCCAAGTGTCTCTCACAGCAAACGCTTATATAGAAATGGTCAGCCGTTCTCCGTACCATGGAAAGTAGGAGGGTTAAGGAGGGCCCAGGTAGGGCGCCGCATCGCTCGCTCTTTAGAGCTGTCGGATTAAGGGATGAAGACTTCAGCAAACCCTTCATAGGAATAGCTAACAGCTACTCGGAAGTTGTTGCTGGGCATGTTCACCTGAACGAGCTCGTCGGGTATGTGAAGAAGGGGGTGGTTGACTCTGGAGGTGTGCCATTCGAATTTAACACGATAGCGGTGGACGATGGTATTGCCATGGGGCATGAGGGTATGAAGTATTCTCTTCCATCAAGGGAGGTTATCGCGGACTCTGTGGAGATCATGGCCAAAGCGCACGCCTTCGACGGTCTCGTGCTGCTGTCTAACTGTGACAAGATAACTCCAGGCATGGTCATGGCTGCAGCCAGACTAGACCTTCCCTCGATCTTGGTGACAGGCGGGCCGATGGAGGCTGGACGCTATAGAGGACACAAGATAGGTCTTATTCACGTCTTCGAGGCTGTAGGCGAATTTGAAAGGGGAAAGATAGGATACGATGAACTTGTAGAGATCGAGAAGAAGGCTTGTCCTGGGCCTGGATCCTGCTGTGGCCTGTTCACAGCCAACACAATGGCGATACTCGGTGAAGCGATGGGGATCTCACTGCCATACTCTTCAACTGCGCCGTCTATGGGTCAGGAAAGGAGGGAGATCGCCTACAAGACGGGATGCCAGATAGTGAAGCTGGTCCGAGATGGAGAGAATATTCGAAGGTTCATGAGTAGGAAGGCTTTTGAGAACGCGATAATGGTTGACATGGCGTTGGGGGGGTCAACCAACACCGTATTGCACCTGATGGCTATCAGTAGAGAAGCTGGGGTCGAAATAGGATTGGACGACTTTGATGGGTTAAGTCGGATCATACCACACATTTCACCAATATATCCTGGCGGTGAATATGTGATCGAAGATCTTCACGCAAGCGGCGGGGTCCCGGCTCTCATGAAGAGGATAAAGGGTAGGCTACATTTGAACTTGCCGACTGTGTCAGGGAAACAAGTCAACGAGATAGTGGAGAACGCTGTGATATCGAACGAGGAGGTCATTAGAGAATTGGATGAGCCTATTCATCCTACCGGAGGGGTGGTGATCTTGAGGGGTACCCTTGCACCTGAAGGTGCCGTTATGAAGGCTTCTGCCTTAGAGGCTAAGGACTACGTTTTTGAAGGCCGCTCTAAAGTGTATGACTGCGAAGAGGAGGCTTATGATGCGATTACAAATGGGAAGGTGGCTAAGGGCGATGTCGTGGTGATCAGATATGAAGGCCCAAAAGGAGGCCCAGGCATGCGTGAAATGTTGAGTCCCACAAGTACTATAGTGGGAATGGGGCTAGACAAGGACGTTGCACTTGTAACGGATGGTAGGTTTTCAGGGGGAAGCCGGGGGCCGGCGGTAGGCCACATATGTCCAGAGGCGGCTGTAGGTGGGCCAATAGCCTTGGTGGAGGAGGGAGACTTGATCAAGATAAGTGTGCCTGAACGGAGGATAGACCTTCTCGTTGAAGCAGACGAGCTTGAGAGGAGAAGGAGCGGATGGCGTTATTCTGGGCCTTCCACTAAGTCAAGGTTCCTTCTCAGATATAGTCGAAGTGTCACGTCTGCCAGTGAAGGATGTGTTCTGCGGTGACGGCGATGGCTGGTAAGACTCTTGCAGACAAGATATGGGATGCCCACGTGATAGTGGAGGGAGATGGTGGTAGGGACCTATTGTATGTGGACAGGCATATTGTTCACGAGGTCACTTCGCCGGTTGCCTTTGACGAGCTGAGGTCGAAGGGGATAAGGGTTAGGAGGCCAGATCTCACATTTGCAGTCATAGATCATGATATACCAACTGTTGGCAGAGAGGTTTCAGAGGATAATGTGCTTGCGTTTGAGCAGATAGCAAGCCTCTCAAGAAACGCGAAAGAATTCGATGTGCTGTTGCTCGACTGCTTCAGCCCCTATCAGGGGATCGCCCACGTGACATATCCGGAGCTTGGATTGACCCTTCCAGGCACCTTGATAGCATGTGGAGATAGCCACACGTGTACGCATGGCGCCTTAGGCTCCCTAGCCTTTGGAGTGGGGACGAGTGAGCTGGCCCATATTCTTGCCACCCAGACTCTTTGGCTTAAGAAGCCGAAGAATATGAAGGTGGAGCTCAAGGGTGGTATGCCGTATGGTGTCACAGCCAAGGACGTGGTACTCTATACCATAAAAGTGATGGGTGTGGGCGGAGGATTTGGGCACGTGATCGAATACGGCGGGGACACGGTTGCCTCTATGTCTGTTGAAGAGAGGATGACCATCTGTAATATGTCTGTTGAAGCTGGGGCGAGGACTTCAATCATAGCACCCGACTACAAGACGTTAGAGTATGTCAAGGACAAGCCTTTCTCGCCGAAGGGGGTGCTATGGGATGAAGCCTGCAGGCTATTCAAGACACTAAACACAGATCCAAGCGCAAGATTCGAAAAGGAAGTGGCCATCGATGTCTCAAGACTTGAGCCTCAGGTGACGTGGGGAACAAATCCTGCCATGACTTCAGGGATAACTGGAAGCGTGCCTGGTCCCGAAGACTATTCGGATGAATCTGAAAGGAAGGCTGTGGAAAGAGCCCTAAAATATATGAGCCTTAAGCCTGGAACAAGGATTTCCGAGATCGAGGTTACAGGCGTCTTCATAGGCTCATGCACAAATGGGCGGCTCTCTGACCTCATATCTGTGGCTAGGGTTGTCAAGGGGAAGAAGGTGAAAGAGCATGTGAAAGCGATAATAGTGCCAGGGTCACAGCTTGTTAAGAGGAACGCTGAAAGGCTTGGGCTGCACAAGATCTTTGCTGATGCAGGATTCGAATTTCGGAATTCTGGCTGCAGCCTATGTCTATGCATGAATGGAGACAGGTTTGAGGCTGGAGAGAGGGTTGCCAGCACCTCTAACAGAAACTTTGAGAACAGGCAGGGCGTAGGCGTCAAGACCCATTTGGTGAGTCCAACGATGGCCGCGGCAGCCGCTATCGAAGGCCATTTTGTGGACGTTAGGGAACTGGATCAAGCCGACTTGGAGGTGTGAGACTGTGAATGAGCTGAATTCGATCATTGGTAAGGTTGCTCCTTTGCCTGCAGAAAATGTTGACACAGACCAGATCATACCAGCAGAATATCTGAAGTTGTTGTCGAGGAAGGGTCTTGGAAGATATCTTTTCTACACGTGGAGGTATGATGAGTTAGGCCGGCCAAGAAGCGGTTTCCTATTGAATGACGGCAGATTCAAGGACGCAGTTATTCTGGTAGCTGGCAAGAACTTTGGAATAGGGTCTTCCAGGGAGTTCGCTGTTTGGGCCCTGCTCGATTATGGATTCAAAGCGGTGATCGCGCCTTCTTTTGGAGACATCTTCTACGGGAACGCTCTCAAAAGTGGCCTTCTATGCGTGAGAGTTTCCGAAGATGGAGTGCGCCAGCTCCAGGAACAGTCGAAGGACGGTGAGTTGACTGCTGAAATAGATCTGGGCCGCCAGGAGATTCGAACCAATAAGGGTGACAAGATCGGGTTCGAAATGGACCCCGCTCTGCTTCGGCGGCGTCTCGCCGAACAGGATGAGATAAGCTTGACCCTGGGCTTTGAAGAGAGGATTCGATCCTTTGAACGTTCGAGGCCTAGGTGTCTGGAGGTCGACAGAGAGGTGTTCCTGGCCTAAGTGCTTAGGCTTTAGATGTCTTCTGCCGATTGGAAGCATCTTTCTCTGCCTTTATCCTCGGAAGGCCATATTCTACTATGGAAATCTTTTAATATAGAGCTTGGGCTGCCATTTAGTCAATTTGCCAGAGAAAACTGAAAAGATTTGGATGGATGGCAAGTTTGTGGCCTGGGATGAAGCCAAAGTTCATGTGCTTGTAAGCGGCCTACATTATGGTTCCGGCGTCTTCGAGGGGATCAGATGCTATAAGACCATAAAGGGGTATGCGGTCTTCAGGCTTAAGGAGCACATAGATAGGTTCTTCAATTCGGCGAAGATATACTTCTTAAACATCCCCTATACGAGGGAGGCTATTGTTGAAGCTACAAAGGAGCTGATCAGAGTGTGTGGTCTCAGAGACTACTACATCAGGCCGATAGCCTTTAAAGGCGTAGGCAACCGAGGCTTGGACTATCGTGAGAATCCAGTTCATGTAGCTATCGCCATCTGGCCTTGGGGTGCCTATCTTGGGGAGGGAGCAAGGGACAAGGGTATCAGGTGCACGTTTTCGTCCTGGGTTAGGATCCAGAACTGCATGCTTCCCATGATGGCGAAGGCGACAGGCCAGTACATCAACTCTTCACTGGCCTGCATTGAAGCCCGCATGAAGGGGTTCGATGAAGCCTTGATGTTGGACTCTAGAGGGTTTGTCTCCGAAGGCCCAGGTGAAAACCTTTTTCTGGTCAAAGACGGCGTACTATATACGCCAACGCCTGGATCTTCTATTCTGTTGGGTGTCACCCGCGATTCTGTCATGAAGCTGGCCTCTGATTTAGGCTATAAGGTCGTAGAAAAGGATATCCTCAAGGAGGAAGTCTTCTTGGCTGACGAGCTCTTTTTCACTGGAACTGCTGCTGAAGTTACGCCGATTGTGGAGGTTGACCACAGGCCTGTAGGTGACGGCAAGGTTGGTTCTGTAACGAGGATTCTGTCGCAAAGGTTCTTTGAAGTGATATCGACTGCGGATGGCAGATATAGTAGTTGGTTTGACTTCGTCTGATCTGGTTTAGAGGATGCCGTCAGGCGATAAGAAGCAATATGATGCCTGATATCATCACGATTGCGCCGGCCACAGGCCTCCATGATACATTCTCGACCCCCTTCAAGTATGTGCGTGCAATTAGGAATACGAATAGAGGCTGTGCGCTGACAAGAGGGATCACCCTTGAAACTTCACCGTAGTTGAGTGCGTAGAAGCTAAGTAGCCAGCCAGCTGCCATAAGTATGCCTCCTCTCCAGAGCGCTAGAATATTCTCTCGTCTTAGAACTCTACCCTTCTTCGGATCATCTGATATGGCAAATGCGATAGCGAATGGAAGTAGCGAAGAAATGTTTGCTACCGTTGTCCCCAGTAGAGGAAGCGGGGTGAAACTTAACGCCACCTTCCTCGTTAGATCGCTTAAACCGCCAAAGAATATGCCGGAGAAGGGAACCAGCAGCCAGAACGTGACATCTGTTGACCCGCTTTCTATTATCCGACTGGTTTCGATGACTATCGACCCTACGACGATCGAGAATATGGCTATCCAGAGTCCGATTGAAGGTTTCTCCGATAGCATGAATGCTGCTAGTGAAGCGCTTACGATCGGTTGGGCTGGCATGATCGATGCCGTTATTAGGGCACCGATCTTTTCGATGCTCTTGAAGAGGAATAGTCTTGCGAGGCCTGGTGCCAGTATTCCGGCTACCGTGAAGAGCATGAGGCTGCCGTAGTCTACCTTATGGAAGTCTGTGAAGAGGATGGTGGGCGGAAGTAGTACCGCCAACCCGACTAGAGTGATGATGATGCTGCATGTTATGTAATCCATCTTCTGCAGCCCTCTTCTTATGTCTACAACGCTTGAGGCCAGAAAGAATGATGCCAGTATTGCGAGCACGATGTCTATCATGTTCTGCTCGAACTGAAATGTGTACCATATATAAGGGTAGTCTCCATATTCTCCAGTGTGCTTTTGGCTGTTGGAGAACAAAAATGGGTGGAGGTTTCCCTCCTTCAGGTGTACGGTGGCTTGGATTCTGCTTCTAGCCTATTATGTAGACGACGTATATTGAAGAAGATATGGTGACCTGTCCCGGTATCAGGGTTGTTCCGGCTTCTGCTTTGGCGTCTAGGTAGTAGATAGGCGGCTGAGTTGATGCACTCTCGCTGGCGGATTGTACACCGATTATCTTTACCCCTAAGGCTTTGGCTGTTAGGTTCGCCTTTGTTGACGCATCAGATATCGCCAGCTGTAGCGCCTGGTTCCTGAGCTGCTTCATTGTCTGCTCTGTCACAGTGAATCTTACTCCTGACACTTGGTTTACTCCTGCCGCGACCGCCTCGTCTATGACCTTTCCAGCTCTTTGTCCAAGCTGTAGCATGTCGGTTCCCTGGATAGAAATCTCTAGGCTGTGGGATACCCTATATCCTACTATGAATGGGGTGCTTCCGTCACTTGGATATTTGTAGACTGGATATATGTTATAGGAGGTTGTCTTTATGCTATCTTTCCCTATGCCCATCGCAGCCAGTCGGTTTAGGAGCTCGTTCACGATCTCCGCATTTCTGGCAGCTGCCTCTGCAGTTGTTGGAGCCTCTGTGACCGACGCCAACATGATTTTCGCGAGGTCTGGGTTGACGTTGACTTCTCCAACTCCTGTGACTGAGAGGGTGTGTTCGGGTGGAGTTGTCGTGTTTGCTGTGATTGTAGGGTTGCTGTTAAAGCCTGTGTAGAAAGAAGCTGAAGCCAGCGCAAGAGCTATTGCCACTACACCGATTGTTACGATCTTCTGTTCTCTGTTCATGTCCATCGCGTTTATGGCAGATGTCGGGAGAGATAATCCTATAATTTAGAACGCACACGTTCTAATCTTAGAACGGCTACGGGTGGCTCGTGGACGTGGGCATCTAAAGTTTTAATAAAATAGTGTTGATGCTTCGATTGTGAGTGGCAAGTCAGAGAGACATCTTAGGTCGACTTTGAGCCTGTTTGACGCTACGACTATATCTATAGGGGCGATCATAGGCGGCGGGATATATATCGTAACAGGTATTGCGGCTGGTCTGGCCGGTCCAGCCCTTGTCGTATCTATGATGATAGCTGGCTTGATAGCATTTTTTACTGCTTTGAGTTTCGTTGAACTGACTAGGTGGATGCCGAAGGAGGGCAGTGTCTACGAATTCGCCTATCAGCTTATCTCACCATTCGCGGGATTCTTGACGGGCTGGATGTGGATTGTATCAAACACCTTTGTTGGTGCGGCTGTCTCTTTAGGGTTCGCATACTACTTGAAGGTGCTTTTTCCCTCTGTCGACTACCGGATGGTGGCGGCAGCTGTCTGCCTTGTCTTTACAGCCTTCAACCTGTTTGGTTCAAAGCAGTCGGCTGTATTGAATAATCTGCTTGTCACCGCGAAGGTTTCCATCTTGGTCATCTTTTGTGCTGTTGGACTCTTTTACATGAAACCTTCGAACTTTGTGCCCTTCATGCCCTCCCAGTTAGGCGTATTCTATGGTGCCTTCTTCATCTTCTTCGCCTATGGTGGGTTTGCAAGGATCGCGGTTGTAGCAGAAGAAGTCAAGGATGCGAGA
>Ga0209102_1000637_pt1 | contig 21951 bp, 35 predicted proteins | sample ConPoolayeHmetaG_FD_185483 | JGI IMG/M metagenome (GOLD analysis project Ga0209102, IMG submission 185483) | Hot spring microbial mat communities from California, USA to study Microbial Dark Matter (Phase II) - Cone Pool mat layer H metaG... ...
TTGACATTAGTGTTGATGGCCAAAATCCTTGGACAGCAACCTATTCTGGCCAGTTGGCCGATATGAAACCTTCCCAAACTAGATATATTGAATTTATTGTTAGAAATTTGGAAGGGAGTAATGATGTTAATCTCTGGAAGCACATCAATATCACAAGCCAGACTGATGGAATAATCACTGAGCCAGAATGTACGGAAGGAGGAGGAACTTGGACGGGAGGAGTAAAAACAGATTGTACTGCTGCGTCTGAGTGTTGTACTGGAGGCTATACCCCAAGAAACAATCTGGCTGCCTATACAATCTATGATATGTGGGTGTGTTACGATCCTAATCCTGAGACAGGAAGATGCTACACGAACCCTGCGACACATGAACCTTCCTTTGGAGGAAACTGGATACCAATTATCAGAGCAAACCAGTATGTCCGGCTTGATAATGTCAGCAGCTCCTGGATTTCTTTAGGTCGGTTAAATAAAGGTCAAGCATTAAAGGTAGTCCAGAGTTATCATCTAAGTTCTTGGCCAAATGCTCCAGAACCAGAAGTAACAAACTGGGCACAGGGTGATATATTAACCTTTGACATTGAGCTGATGGCAATGCAATTGAATGCTCCGGGTCCTGAAGGTGTTCAAGCATTTGTAGATTTGGAAAACAAGAATCCAATAACTTGGGAGCCAATTACTGGCGATGGCATAGGAGGAACATTGTCTTATAACACATCTGGCCTGACTTTTAACTATAGTTTTACGGGTACAGGTCTTCAAGCAAGCACCGAATACAGCTTAATTTATTATGCTGATCCGTACCCAGGGGATCATCCAGGCAAATTGATTGACACGATGACTACAGATGGGAGTGGCGCTGTTTCCAAAGCAAATAATGTAGATCTCGCTATGGATCTGCCGTCATCTGGTGACGCTAATTATCCAGCTGGAGCCAAGATTTGGTTAGTACCATCAACTAGATACAACTCTGGGACAAACTCAATTATTGGTTGGAACCCAACAGAATATCTGTTTGAGATGAATTTGATTACCTACGACGACACAGACACACCCTAAAACCTGAGTTAAGTGATTTTGGAAGTTCACTGGAAGGAGATTATTCAGTCACCTTCCAGGTGGCCGGATGGACTCCTGGAAGGTGGACATTAATTTCACCCGCAAGGGGAAAGTTTTTGCTATGAAACTGAAAGCCTTAGTGAATTTTGTTTATACCGTAACAATTATTGTTTTTATCGCTTTCGGCTTGATAACTACCTACCCAGTTTTGTCAAAAAAGGATAACTTTCGTTTCTTGGTTGTTCAATCCGGCTCAATGGAGCCGAAATTGAAATTGGGTTCTGTTATTTTAGTTTTGCCAAAAAAACAGGAAATAATCTCGCCTGTTGGCTTTTTGCCAAAATTCCAAAAAGGAGAAATTATTAGCTATCTGGCAGGCAAGGAAACTGTTACCCACCGCATTGTTAGCCTTGAAAAAATTGATGGGAAAATTTTTTACCAAACCAAAGGCGATGCCAATCAGGGAGCAGATGTTGAAAAAATTCCCGAAGAAAAAGTTTTAGGAAAAGTCGCCTTTTCTTTACCCTATTTAGGCTATTTTATTTCCTTTGCCAAAACCCAAATGGGCTTTATCGCCTTAATTATTATTCCGGCGACAATTATTGTTTATAGCGAAATCTTGAAAATCAAAGAAGAAATTCAAAAAATAGTTCTTAAAAGAAAATTTTCCCAACCATGAAAAAACTTGTTTTTGTTTTAACTTTTTTTATTTTTTTAGGCGGTGTTCGCCAATCAACCGGATCGTTTCTTACTGATACGGAAAAAGCAGAAAACAACATCCTTTCTGTGGCAACTGACTGGGGAATTACTCCAACGCCAACCCCAACTTATTTTGCCAATTATGTGGTGATTAGTGAAGTGCAAATAACAGGAGGGACAGGAAAAACAGATAATGATTTTGTTGAGTTTTATAATCCAACCTCTACCCCGTTTGATTTCAAAGGTCACCGACTAGTAAAAAGAATTCGAGGTTCTTCCACCGACATAACCTTAAAATCATGGACCTCTACAGCAATTATTCCTGCCTATGGCTTTTATCTTTGGGCAAATTCTAGTGACGGTTTTGCACTATCAATTGGTGCTGATGCATCTACTAGTGGCTATCTTACCGACAACAACAGTGTTGCCTTAAGATTTGGTGCTGAGAATACCGGAATCATTATTGATTCTTTAAGTTGGGATTCTTCTCCTAACTCGTTAAAAGAAGGTACAGAATTTTCTCCGAATCCCGGAGCAAACCAAAGTATAGAGCGTAAGGCCTATTCAACCTCAACCCCAACTTCTATGTTTATTGGTGGCGCCGACGAATTTAAAGGGAATGGTTTTGACTCTAACAATAACGCCACTGATTTTGTGTTAAGAAGCGTATCTCAACCGCAAAACAGTAGCAGTTCACCAGAAATACCATGAACAAACAAATATCAAGATTAATAATTTTGGTTGCCATAGCGCTCCTTGTTACTCGTGTAAATAACCGATTTGACATTTTCAGGTTATTTGCTAATAATTCCACTGCCTTTGCTGTTGGCGATCTTACCATTGACTGGGGAGTTCCCAGTGGCCAGCCGATTTTTGTCATTAACAATTTTCTTCCCGGACAAAAAGAAATAAGGGAAGTCCAAGTATCCAATGGCGCAAGTGCCAACAGACCAGTGGGGATTAAGGGCATTAAAACTTCTGAAACCGGCAATTTGGCTGACGCCTTAATTATTACCATTTTTGAAAATGGAAATATTATTTTTGGCCCCCAAAATTTAGCTTCTTTTTTTGAAGAAAGCGACAGGCCAACTGGAATTTTTCTCACCAACCTTGCTCCGACAACAAGCACAAAATATAATTTTGAAGTTGCCTTTGACCCTGAATCCGACAATGATTTTCAAAACACCAGTGTTGTTTTTGACATTATCATTGGCATTTTTGTTCCTGTTCCCCAAGAGTGTCAAGGGATAAAATTTAGCGGTACGCCAATCTTCGGCACTCAGGGAAATGATAATTTAAAAGGGAGCAACGGTAATGATTTGATTTTCGGTTTTGAAGGAAACGACAAAATCGATGGTTCAAATGGCGATGACTGCCTTGTTGGCGGTCCGGGCAATGATATTGTTGAGGGTTCAAATGGCGATGACAAAATCTATGGTGGCGAAGGAAATGATATCATTGACGCTGGAAACGGCAATGATTTAATTTTTGGCGGTCCTAGCAATGACACTATCAGGGGAGGAAATGGCAATGAGGAAATTTATGGTGAAGAAGCTGATGACAAACTTGAAGGAGGTAATGGCAACGATATTTTAATAGGAGGCGAGGGAGAAGATTCTGCCAACGGCGGTCTGGGAAAAGATAAATGTGAAGCAGAAACAAAAATCAAATGCGAAAACTAATCGATATTGAAATACAACCCCAGATCCTTAAGGCGCGACAATGGAATATAAAGACATACTGATAAAATTAAAGTCTCTTTCTAACCCTAAAGCAGTCAAAAGAATGACAAGATTTGGAATTAATCCAAAAAATAATTATGGGGTCTCAATCCCAAACTTAAGAAAACTTGCTAAAGAAATTGGCAAAGATCATCATCTTGCTCAAAAACTTTGGCAATCAAAAATTCGAGAGGGAAGAATTCTCGCAAGTATGGTTGACATTCCCAAGAAAATAACTAAAAGCCAAATGGAAAATTGGGTAAAGGAATTCAATTCCTGGGAGGTCTGCGATCAGGTTTGTAGTAATCTTTTTGGCAAAACCAGGTAGGCTTATAAAAAAGCTTTTGCATGGGGTCAACAAGAAGAAGAGTTTGTCAAAAGAGCGGCTTTTGTTCTAATCGCCTGGTTAGCTATCCATGATAAGAAAGCAAACAATGAAAAGCTGATAAAATTTTTCCCCTTAATCAAAAAACAAGCAAGAGACAAGAGGAATTTTGTTAAAAAAGCAGTCAGCTGGACACTGAGGGAGATTGGAAAAAGAAATATTGATTTAAACAAAAAAGTGATTGGGTTAGCAAAAGAAATCTCTCAGTTAAATTCCAAAACAGCCAAATGGATTGCTTTAGATGTAATCAAAAAGTTAAGGCAAAAAAAATTCAAAGAAAATATTGACTTTTAACATCCATTGATTAATATATTTTTAAAAGGAGGTGATGAATTATGGCTGGTTGCAGGAGCCGTGGAACAAAAAAGAAAAAAACCAAAAAAAGAAAAAAGAAATAACTTCTTATACCGGTGGGAAAAGACCAAACAAATAAGTTACCGACCTGAAGTAGATTATAATCTTAGTGAATAGCAAATTTAGATTTAGCTTAGAAAAGAGGGGATTAATTTCTGATGTAAGATTCAGGGGAGAGGTAACTTTTAGAGGTTGGGGGGTTGGGGTAAAAATCTACTGGCAGTCACTATCACAGGCTATACCATCTCCATCTGCATCTCTTGCTTGACAACCACAAACATTTAGTTGATATTGAGCTTCGGCACAAGACGACATCTGAGAACAGATCTTTGAACAATCACAGGTATAACTTCCTGATGTTTGATTGGTAGGTTGAGTTTGAGCAGGCGGGGTTGTCTTAGTGACAGTCTGGAGTCGAACTTGCGGTGATGTTTGAACCTGCTGAGGGGAACCACAAATATCTCCCCACAATCCTTTCTTTTCTTCTCTTGCTAGTCTTTGGGCTTCAATAAATCTATCTTGGTATTTTACATCCGGAGGATAACTACTTGACTGGGCATAACCTTCTCTAACTAAGTATTCATTCACCAACATATCTCCAAGCCAAACATATCTTAAAAGCCTGCTATATTTATCTGTTTCAGAAACATCTTTCTCTAATTTGACCTCCTTACCTTCAACTAACTCTTTATTTTTATCGGAAGCCTCCTTCCCATAACATTGGACTGGTTTGCTGGGATGAAATGTTTCAGGAGTATCAATGCCGATATACCTAACCACTTTATCCCCCTCTATTTTGATGGTGTCACCATCAATGACCTTAATGACTTTAACTTTATACTTTATAGGGTTGAAATCTACAGAAGCACCACCAACTGCACTTTCGTTACCAACACTATCAACTGCCTTGACATTGATGGTGTTAGCGCCTAAGACCAAGCCTGTCTTAATCTCAAATTCACCCTTATCATTAGCCGTGATTGCTGGTAATTCGTTACCCTGAACCGAAGCGATGATTTTGGCATTAGGTTCGGAGACACCTTTAATAACAATTTCTTCTTCGCCATCATCAGGCAATTTATCTGGCAGGGTAATGATTGGGTTAGCCGGCGGGGTTTGATCTATGGTAATAAGGATATTCTCACTTTTACATTTATCTCTCTTTTCTGAATCGCAAGCCTCAACGGTATAGGTGTAATTACCCTCCTTTAGATCATTTAAGGCAAAATAAAACTTACCGCTAGAATCTGATTTGATTGACTGGACAATTTCATTATCTTTCATAAGATACACTGGTTTACCTGAGTGGGTTTTACCAGCAATAGAGACAGAACTTTTGTTGGTAGGATCAATTCTCTCTAAAGCAAGCGGAGGAGGAGAAGGGGGAAAAATGGTTAATATCGTTAAAAAAGCAAATAAATAAAAGCCGGAGGCAATTAAAAACTTCCACCATTTACCTGAGCGAAAACCAGGAACCTTCCTTAGGGAAGAAAACATTTGACGTTATTATAGCATTTTATAGCCTGACTCCAGAAATCACCTTTCTTGTTTTTGGAGGATTTATTTTTTACTCCCCGGGATTGTGTTTTTCAGCCCGGATAATCGCCAAAGGAACGAATTTGGGAGGATTATAAAGTCAATCTCCCAAGATGTATTTTGGGTCGGTTTCTAATCCTTACAGCTTGTTACAGGGATAGAGAGTTTGATAAAATCTTAAAGATGATAGATGAAATAAAGTCTCCTTTGAACAGTTTGGCTTCTTTCTTGCTTCATTCATCCCCGCCTCAGGATCGGCGGTGTATTCGCAGGGGCGAAATAAACTGGAAAAAAGTAAAAAATCAGTTTGAGAAAGAGATGTTTGATAAATTAAAAGGTTTACCTGGACATAGGGAAGTTTCAGAAGAATTAAGGAAATTTAGAAATATCATTTCTCATGAGTTACCTGAAACGGCTCCAAAAGCATTGTTTCAGAGGCTTATCAAATTGCTTTTTTCTGGAGAGAAAATTTATATCCGAAAGGTGAAAAAGATGTTTCTTAACCCTGAACTCAAAAAAGAAAAACAACTGCTAGCACGGTATAAGGTGGAATTTAAGGAATTAAAAAAGAGCGCTAAAAATTGGGTAAAGAAAAATCTCCCTGAAGAAAAACTTCAAAAAATGTGGAAAGCTCACGAAACTTGGCTACCCAGAAGGTATACCATTTACAAGAGACAACCAGCGTTTCAAAAAATAGCGGCGGATACTTTGGCACGATTTTGTTTAATAAATAAATATGAATAATTCGCCTAAAACACTTTGGATAAAAAGGCAATTTCTGGAGAAGATTCTTGCTGGTAGAAAAACAGTTGAAGTTCGAGTTGGTTACAGAAACATTCAGGAATTAAAGCTAGGAGAAAGGCTTCTTTTGAACGAAGAATATGAAGTAAAAATCAAGGATGTCAGGCGATATTCAACTTTTTCGGAAATGCTGGAATATGAAGAAGCTGAAAAAATTGTACCAGGAATGCCAAAAGGAGAAATTCTTAGGATTTTGCGAAGTTTATATCCGCCGTTTAAGGAAAAATTGGGAGTTTTTGCGATAGAGTTGGAATTTTCTCCAAAAGAAGAAAAATAACTTCTTTTCTGCTAAAATTAATCTGCTGTTAAGTAGTTTTCAAAACAAATGTCAAACCTTTCGGTCGGGATTATTGGGTTGCCTAATACCGGGAAGTCCACCTTGTTTAATGCTTTGTTAAAAAAACAAGTGGCGGCGGTGGCCAATTTTCCTTTTACAACTATTGAACCAAATACAGGGATTGTCCCGGTTCCAGATAAAAGACTAGATATTTTGGCAAAAATTTTTCCCGCTGATCAAATAATTCCCACTACAATTGAATTCGTGGATATTGCCGGATTGGTCAAAGGTGCTCATCAAGGAAAAGGATTAGGCAATCAGTTTTTGTCTCACATTAAAAATGTGGATCTAATAGCCGAAGTAGTAAGACAATTTACTAATCCTAATGTGCCTCATATCGAAGGAAGAATAGATCCTCAAAATGATAGAGAAATTGTTGATTTGGAATTGATAATGGCTGATCTTCAGTTAGTTAAAAAACGCTTAGAAGACTTTGAAAGAAAAAAGCGTCTTGGATTGGATAAAAACACGGCTAAACTTTTTGTTTTATTGAAAAAAATCGAACAACATCTTAACAATGGTAAACCGGTAAGAAAGCTAAACTTTACCCTAGAAGAAAAAGAACTGGTCAAGGAGCTTAATCTCCTAACGATTAAACCAATTGTTTATGTAATTAATATTGATGAAAATCGAATTGGTAAAAATCAAAATACTGATGATCAAATCTTTCTCAGCGCTCAATTAGAGGCAGAAATTGCCAGTCTTCCTTCCAATGAAGCTCAAGAATTTTTAAAAGAATTCAAACTTGATCAAAGCGGATTAGACAAACTCATTATCACTGCTTACAAAAAACTGAATTTGATTACCTTTTATACCACTACCAAACCTGGAGAAATCCGCGCTTGGACAGTAAAAAAAGGAACAAAAGCGCCCCAAGCAGCAGGAATAATCCATTCTGATTTTGAAAAAGGTTTTATTAAAGCAGAAGTGATTTCTTATCAAGATTTAATCAAGGTGGGAAACAAAAATGACATCCTCCCCGCCCGTGGAAGGGCGGGGTTTCCTTCAGAAACCTCGAAAGGAGGCCGTCTTCTTTGCTTCAATTCATCCCCGCCCACAGAGGGGCGGGGTATTCTTGAAGCGCAGAATAAAGCTAAAGAAAAAGGACTGTTGCGAATTGAAGGCAAGGACTATATCCTTCAAGATGGAGATATCATCCACTTTTGGTCCTCTAGATAAAGAAATTTATCGTTTTGGTGATTGTTTTTTCCTTCTCGCCTTACCACCCAAACCAGGTTTGCGTCTCTCTCTGGCCCTTGAATCAACTGTCAACAAACCAGCTTTTTTAAGAATTGGCCGATAAATTGGCAGATTAAATTTTTCTAATGCCCGGGAAAGAGCTAAGACTACTGCTTCAAGCTGTCCTTTCTTGCCACCACCAAAAACATTAATTTTTGCCCAGAATTTATCTAGATTATCAGTAATTTTAAAAGGCAACTGGTAATAAGTTTCTGCTACTGGTCCTGAAAAATATTCCCCAATTGGCTTCTCGTTAACCACTGTTTCTCCTTTGCCTTTAAATAGGCGAACTACGGCCGTGGCCTCTTTTCTCCGACCAACTGCATACCAATAATTTTTTTTCCTTGATTTTCTATGAATCATTTTTGTTATCCCTTTCTTCAAACTTATCTTGATAGGGATGTTGTAAGTTAGGAAAAATCTTTAATCTTTTCAACCTTTGTTTTCTTAACTTATTTTTAGGCAACATTCCTTTAACTGCTAATCTAATTACCCTCGTTGGGTCTTTGGCTATTAGTTCTTTAAAAGTTATCTCCTTTAATCCACCTAAATATCCAGTATGATGGCGATAAATTTTTTGTTCTGCTTTTTTACCAGTAACGGCAACTTTGGCCGCATTAACCACTACTACATAATCACCCATATCCAAATGAGGACTATAGCTCGGTTTGTGTTTACCCATCAATAAGCTAACAATTTCTGTTGCTAGCCTACCCAAAATTTGGCCCTGAGCATCTTTTAAGTGCCACTCTCTAGTAATTTCTCTTTCTTTTGGAAAATAAGTTTTCATTTCTTTCCCTTCTTTTTGTTATCTGCCTTTAATGCTTGTTTTTCTTTCTTAGATGTTTGTTTTTTCCCAGGAAAAGAAACTGGTTGACTAAATTCCAGCCTATAGATTAAACTACCATCTCCTTTTCTGATTTTTACTTTCCGAATTCTGGTAAAACCACTTTTTTTGTCTTTTAATTGAAAAAAAATATTTTTAAGATCTTGGACTCGCTTTTGATCTTGAAAAACCTTAAAAAGTTCCCGAGAAACACCCAGCTCTCCCTTTACCCCCTTGGCAAGCAGATTCTCTACTGCTCGTTGGGCAGCAAGAATTTTTGGCTTTGAAGATTCAATCCTACCTTTTTTGAAAAAGGACGAAACCAGATTATTAATCAGCCTCCGGCGATGATCATAGTCGCGACTCAATTTGATTTTCTTAATTCGGTGTCTCATTCCTTTTTAAAATTAATCCTTTTCTTTTTTAAGACTTTGAATAATTGATCGACAGATTTTTTCCCCACATTTTTAATCGCCAAAATTTGGCTCACTGAAACCCCTTCAAAGTCAGAAATCTTTTTGTAACCGGCTTTTTTTAAGGCATTAATTAATCTTAAAGGCAAATTGAGTTCATCTAACAAAAGCTCTTCTTTTTTCTCAACTGGTGTCTTCTCTTTCTCCTGGAATAAAGTGACTTTTTTGGGCGATCTAATTTGGTCAAAAACTTCTATCAAAATTGCCGCTGCTTTCTTTAGCGCCTCAGATGGCCTGATTGTCCCATTGGTTTCAATTTCAATTGAAAGTTGATCAAAGTCAGTTTTTTTCCCTACCCTGGTAGGAGTCACTAAGTAAGCTACCCTGACTACTGGACTAAAAAGGGCATCAACGGCAATAATGCCTATTTTATCGGTTTTATGCTCATCAGCTAGTGAATAACCAACTCCTTCTTCAACCTCAAACTCAATATTTAAATTAGTTTTTTTGTCTGCTAAATGAGCCAAGGTGAGATCTTTATTCACTATTTGAACCCCAGCAGGAGTCTTGATATCACCGGCCTTCACCTCTCCTGGACCATTTTTATCTAATTTCATTTTAAATGACTTCTGTTCAATTGATTTAATTCTAATTTGTTTAATATTCAAAACAACTTCAATAAGATCCTCTTTAATACCAGGAATATTGGCAAAAAGATGGCTTGCTCCTTTAACTTTAATCTGGCAAACTGCCAACCCTGGTAAACAAGAAAGCAAAGTTCTTCTTAAACTATTCCCAACGGTAATCCCCAATCCTCCAAATAAAGGCCCAATTAAAAAAGTGCCTTGGGTGGCGGTTTCTTTTTTCGTCTTGATTAAAAACTGATTAAATTTTTCTCGCATCTTATCCTCCTTTTTATTTTTTTAAAATTAACGGGAATAAAACTCTATAATTAAGTTCTCATTGATATCTTGAGGCATTTCTTCTCTTTTAGGCATTCTTAAAACTTTTCCTTTTTTACCCTTTTTTTCCAACCAACGAGGAATTTTAACCTCTTTCCTGGCTAACCATTCCTCGATCACAACTAATTCTTCAGCCTTTTTGTCTAAAGAAATCTGATCGCCAACTTTTACCTGATAAGAAGGAATTTTTACCTTTTTCCCATTAACTAAAATATGACCATGATTAACCAATTGTCGGGCCATTGCTCTTGAAGGAGCTAGGCCTAATCGATGAATAACATTGTCAAGTCTCATCTCTAATAATTTTAATAATCCTTCACCTCGATTTACCAAGCCTGATGCCTTTTGGTAATAATTTTTAAATTGTTTTTCTAAGATACCATAATATCGCTTTGCTTTTTGTTTCTCTCTCAGCTGGATTGCATAATCTGAAGGTTTGATTCCACTCCTAATCCCATAAAAACCAGGAGGAACAGCCCCTCTTTTTTCAATTGGGCATTTTGGAGAAAGACATCTCCCGCCTTTTAAAAAGAGTTTTACTCTTTCTCGACGGCATAAACGACATTTATCAGTAATCCTTGCCATTTTTAACTTCCCCGGCGCATTTTTGGCGGCCTTGGCCCATTATGCGGAATGGGGGTAATATCTGAAATAGATAAAATATCTAACTCTCTTTTAGCTCTTAAGACTTTTAAAGCTGCCTCTCTTCCTGGTCCTGGACCTTTAATAAAGACTTGGGCTCTCCTTAAGCCTCTCTTGATTGCCCGATTAATTCCCTCTTCCACTGTAGTAATAGCAGCATAAGGCGTTGATTTTCTTGTTCCTTTAAAACCTAAACGGCCAGAGGAGGTCCAGTCAACCACCTGACCTTCAGGATCGGCAATTGTCACAATTGTATTGTTAAAAGTAGCATTAATATAAATCCGGCCTTCGTTGAGCAATCGTGGTTCTTTGCTTAAAACTTTTTTTTGTTTCATGCTTTTTCTTGGCTGCTAGCTAATTTTTGTTGCTGAGCTTCAAGTTTAGCCCACATCTCTTTAGTTAAAGCGCCGACTGTTTTTCTCTTGCCTTTTCTTGTCCGGGCATTATTTCTTGTCCGCTGACCTCTCACTGGCAAACCAGCAATATGTCTTAATCCCCGATAAGCCTTGATTAATTTGAGCCGTTCAATATTTTGTCTTATCTCTTGTTTTAAATCACCCTCTATTTTAAAATTTTCTAAAACAATAATAAGCTTTGCTTTCTCATCATCACTCAACTGATGAGATTTTTTATTTGGATCAACATTAGCTTTTTTAATCAGATCCCAAACGTTATTTCTCCCAATTCCATAAATCCTAGTTAAAGCAATTTCTAACCTTTCATTATCTGGTATCTCAATCCCTCCTAATCTCATCCTTGTTTTTGTTTGTGTTTTTTATTTTTACAAATAACAAATAATCTCCCCCGTCTTCTGACGATTCTACAATCTCGACATCTTTTTTTAATACTTGCCTGAACTTTCATTTTACTTCTCTCGATAAATTATTCTCCCCTTGCTTAAATCGTAACGAGATATTTCTAATTTAACCCGATCACCAGGAATCACCCGAACGTAATTAACCTTCATCTTACCAGCTAAATAAGCAAAAATCTCTTTCCCATTATCAAGCCTAACTTTAAAAGTAGTATCAGGCAAAGCCTGGGTCACTATCCCACTAACAACAATCTTATCTTGCTTTTTTTTATTGGACATTATTTTTCCCAAAGAAAAGGCGTTAACTCAAAACCGCCATTGGTAGTAACCAAAACTGTTTTCTCAAAAAGCGCTGATATTTTACCATTTATATTCACGATTGTCCAGCCATCAGGCTCAACTTTGATCTTTGATTTTTTTTGTGAATAAATGATCTCTATGGCTAAAGTCTCATTTTCCTTTAAAATAGGCGTTTTTTTTCTCTCTTGGGACAAAAAACAAGGAATTATTGGTAGTCGATGCAAATTAGTGCCCACCCCATGACCGGTTAATTCTCGAGAACAATAGCCTATTTTTTTTCCTTCGATTTCCTCCTGAATAGCCGAAGAAATATCAGCTACCCTATTGCCAGCTTTTGCTTTTTTAATCGCCGCTTTTAATGCTTGTTTCCCAGCGGCAAGGAATCGAGAAAAGTTATTAGTTTTGATCTCCCAAGTATAAGCGGCATCGGTATGATAACCTTGATAAAAAACTCCGATATCCAAACTCACCAGATCACCTTTTTTGATTTTCTTTTGGTCAGGGACGCCATGAACAACTCCGGCATTCAAATTGATACAACTTGCCCATTTATAGCCGGGAACCATTTTAAACGAAGGTTGAGCTCCTTTGCTTTTAATCTCCTCTTCGATAAACTGGTCTATCTTAAAAAGAGTCATTCCTGGCTGAACAAAATTAATCGCCCTTGCCATTACCTTGGTTAAAATTGCTCCACCCTTTCTCATTTTTAAAATTTTTTTCTGGTTATCTTTCATTGATTTTTAAAGTGCTTTTAACCGAACCAAAATGTCTTGAAAAATGTCTTTAATTGGTCTTTCGCCATCAACTTTTATCAGCAGGTTTCTTTTCTCGTAAAACCTAAGGATCGGATTAATTGTTTTCTGATAAGATTTAAACCTTCTTTTAAAAATTTCCGGTGAATCATCAGCTCGATTTTCTTGAAATTTTCTTCCTTCCTTAATCACTTTCTCTCGCCGGGCAAGAATTACTTCTGGTCTGATTTCCAAAAGCAAAACCGCATCTAAGGTTATTTTTTCTTTGGCTAAAAACTTTTCAAGAATTTCTGCTTGACTAATGGTTCTGGGAAAACCATCAATAATAAAACCTTGCCGAGATCCTTTTTTGAGAAACGGTTGAATGATTTGAAAAACTAACCCATCTGGCACCCAACGACCCTGATTAACAAAAATAGCAATTCTTTTCCCAACTTCTGTTTTAGACTGGATTTGCTCTCTTAAAAGATCGCCCATTGAAATATGAATTAAACCAAATTTGTCAGTCAAAAGTTTTGCTTGAGTGCCTTTGCCGCTTCCAGAAGGCCCGATAATCACTAAATACAATTTTTTTCTTTTCATCTTAAATCTGATGAAAATTCATAAATTTTATAAATAATGGTCATACCGCCAAGTCTGAACCAAATTTTCTAAAAGCCGATGCAGTTCTAAAATCACAGAAATAACAATTAAAATTCCTGTTCCACCCAAGGAAATTGTAGAAATACCAGTTGCTCCCTGAGTCAAAGAAGGCAAAACTGCCACTAGGCCTAAAAAAATTGCTCCGATAACAGTCACTCTAGAAAGCAAAAATGCTAGTCGATTTTTAGTAATTTCTCCTGGTCTGACACCAGGAATAAATCCTCCTGACTTTCTTAATTGTTCAGCCACTTCACCAGGATTAAAAACAACCGTAGTATAAAAATAAGTGAAGATAACTACCAATAAGAAATATAAAAAGTTATAAAAAAAACTTCCCGGATGAAACAAAGAATTAAATTTTGAAATCATTGACGCCAGCTGTGGATTAGGTAGTCGGGAAAAAGCACCCAGAAACAACGATGGCACCATTAACAAGGAAAGGGCAAAAATAATTGGCATCACCCCAGCAGTATTAACTTTTAAAGGCAAGAAGCTTGCTTGACTGCCATAAGTTCTGCCGCCAGCAAGACGGCGAGCATAAGTTATTGGCACTTTTAAAAATGCCTCATCAACCATTATTATCCCAATAACCAAAATTATTGCTAAAGCAGCAAAAATAGCAATCTGGAAAATATTTGTCTGGCTTATTGTTGAAAGGGTTTGAAAAACAACCACTGGATAACGGGCAACAATACCGCTGAAAATAATCACCGAAATCCCATTGCCAACTCCATGCTGATTAATTAATTCTCCCAAAAAAACCAAAATCATTGTTCCTCCGGCCATCGTGAAGACTAGTAAGACGACTTGGATTAAAGTAAGATTATTGATTAAATTTTGTCCCCGCAAAAGAAAATACATCCCTATTGCCTGAATTAGGGCTAATGGGACAGTTAACAGTCTAGTATATTGGGCCAGTTTCTTTTGGCCATATTCTCCTTCTTTTCTTAATTCATTAATTTTAGGAAAAACAAAACCGAGCAACTGAAACATCACTAAAGCATTGATGTAAGGATTTAAGCCCAAAGCAATTAAAGAAAAATTCGCTAGGGTACCGCCAGAAAAAATATCCAATAAAGAAAAAAATTGACTCTGGCTAAAAAAATTTTTTAAAAGGGTGGTGTCAATTCCTGGAGAAGGCAAATGAGCTAAAAACCTAAACCAGCTAATAATCAAAAGGGTAAAAAGAATTTTTTTTCTTATTTGAGGGATTTTTATTGTCTCAGAATATATTTTAAGAACCTGTTTAATTTTTGACATCTTAAACCTTAACCACCTGGCCTCCTGCTTTTTCAATTAACTGGGCAGCTTTTTTAGAGGCGGGAAGAGCAACTTTTAAAGGCTTTCCTAAACTACCTCTGGCTAAAATTTTAACTTGATATCTTTTAGCTGATTTTGACAACAGACCTTTCTTCCTCAGAAATTTAAAGTCAACCAAATCACCAGGTTGGGTGTTTTTCTCCAACCAAGCACAGCTTATTACTAATCGGGGTCGGCTTTGCATCTTGCCTTTACCACGCCAAAGGGGCACCTTTCTTAAAAAAGATTTTTTAATCTTGGTCCCGCCAAAAGTAAGTTTGATCTTGGAACGGGCTTTTTGACCTTTGCTGCCCCTCCCAACTGTATGGCCACCTTTGCCCGAACCATAGCCTCGGCCAATCCTCTTTTTCCTTTTGATCGTCTTAACCGATGGTAAATTTTCTAGTTTAATCATTTTTAACAAATTGTAAAAAGGCATTAAAAGTAGCATAAACAACTGCTGTTTTGTTCCTCGAACCAAAAATTTTAGCGACCATATTTTCTATCCCAGCTAATTCCGCCATTATCCTAATTGGTCCTCCTGCGATCAAACCTGTACCTCCTTTTGCAGGTTTTAGAAGAATCCTTGAGGCCTTATATTTAACTTCAGCTGGATAAGGAATTGTTTTCTTTTCCGGATCAAAAACAATTTTTATCATTGTTTTTTTAGCCTTTTTCTCTCCCTTAAGAATTGCTCCCTGGACATCTTTAGCTTTAGTTAAGGCTATTCCTAATCCTCCTTGTCTATCACCAACAACTACCAAAGCAGTAAAACTTATCTGATTTCCGCCTTTTGTCTTTTTAGAAACCCTTTTGATTTCGATTACTCGGCTTTCAATTTCTTTTTCTTCCTGATTATTTTGCAAATTAATCATTTTTATTTTGGAATTAAAATTTTAAACCACCGGCTCTGGCCCCCTCGGCCAAAGCCTTTACTCTTCCATGATAAGCATATCTGCCTTTGTCAAAAAATACCTCTTTGATCTTTTGTTTTAAAGCTCTCTGGGCTAAGATTTTCCCGGTCTCAAACGCTTCTTCGATTTTAGTCAACTTTTTGTTTTGATAGCCTGCTGTTTTTCTTAAAGTTTTACTCGAAAAGGAAACTAAAGTCTTTCCTGAACCTAAATCAACAATTTGCGCCCAAATAAATTTGTTGGAACGAAAAACAGCAATTTTTCTTTTCCTTTGAATAGATTTTTTCATCCTGCTTAAACTAATGCCCTCCTTTTCATTAGCATTTAAATTTCAGTAGTTTTAACTACTTTACCTGGTTTTAATTTTATCACCTCACCCTCATATCTGATTCCCTTCCCATGATAGGCATCAGGTAATCTCGCTTTTCTGATCTTGGCTGCTTCTTCTCCTACCAGTTGCTTATCTGCTCCTTGAATAATAATCTTATCTTCTTGGGTCAGAAAAGTAATCCCTGCTGGGGGGGTAAAGACAACATTATGGGAAAATCCGATAGTTAAAACCAACTTGCCATCTTGAATTTTCGCCCGGTAACCTGTACCGACAATTTGGAGTTTTTTTTGCCAACCTTTACTTACTCCTTCTACCGCATTTCTTAGCAAACTCCAAATTGTGCCCCACAAAGATTTTGTCTGAGAATCTATTTTTTTCGGGATGATCTGAATTTTGCCATCTTCGATTTTAACCTCGATCTGCTGAGGAATTATCTGAGTCACTTCCCCTTTAGGCCCACTGATAATAATTTTATCTTGTTTTTTCTTAATCTTAACTTCTTCAGGAATAATTATTGGTTTTCTGCTAATTTTAGACATTTTATTTTGTTATTTCGGCGATTACCTCGCCGCCCAAATTAAGGTTAACTGCTTGGGCAGCCGTCATTATCCCTTTTGAGGTAGAAACAATAATAATTCCCTTACCCCGAGGATAAAGTAATTTATCAGCAGGAAGGTAAAACCTTCTTCCTGGTTTAGAAAATATTTTTACTCGGCTAAAACCTGGAATTTTGCCTTGGTAAAGTAAACTAACTATTATTTGTTTTCTTTTATCATCAACCGAAAAATCAGCAATCAAATTATTTTTTTTCAACACCTGAGCAATTTTTTCCACTAAACGAGAAAAAGGCGCTTTTGTCTCTTGCTGATGAGCAAGATAAGCATTTTTAATCCTGATTAAAAAATCACCAACTGGGTAGTCCATTTTTACCAACTAGCTTTTTTAACTCCTGGCAATTGTCCACTTCTAGCTAATTTTCTAAAACAAAGCCGACAAAGGCCAAAAAATCTCAGAAAACCGCGTGATCTGCCACAAAGTTGACAGCGATTGCGATATCTAATTTTATATTTTAATCTTTTAGTTTCTCTAATAACTTTTGCCTTGCTGGCCATTTTTACTCCTTTTCAAAAATAGCTCCCATACTTTCTAGTAAAGTTTTTGCCTCGTTTCTATCTTTAGTTGAGGTAACAATCGTTACTTCCAATCCTCTTTCTTTTTTGATCTTGTCTGGCTGGATTTCTGGAAAAACCAGCTGCTCTTTAAGCCCAATAGTATAATTAGCTGAAGAGTCGAATCCTTTCAGCGGTAAACCACGAAAATCCCTTAATCTGGGAAGAGTTAAAACAAACAATCTTTCTAAAAAATCATACATCCGTCTTCCCCTTAAGGTAACTTTAAGACCAATTATATCCCCTTTCCTTAATTTAAACCCAGAAATAGATTTTTTAGCCTGACAAAATTTCGGTTTCTGACCAGTAATTAAAGCTAATTCTTGACTCGCCTGATCAATCACTGCTTTGTCTTCTTTTGCCTCACCAATTCTCATATTAACCACTACTTTCTCTATCCGTGGTACGGCCAACGGATTTTTTTTATTCAATTTTTGCTGTAATTCCGGTAAAATTTTTTTATAAAATGTATCAGCTAACATTTTTAGCTCCATTTAACAAATTTTTACAATGCCGACAAATCCTGATTTTTTTGCTTTCTGAGGTTATTTGATAACCAACACGGGTTGGTTTTTTACATTCGGGGCAAATAACTGCCACTTTAGAGACCAAAATTGGTTGTTCTATTTCAAGAATCCCGCCTGGTTTATCTTTCCCTCTTGATTTTATATGTTTTTTAACCAAATTAATTCCTTCAACAAGAACTTTTTTCTCTTTCGGTAAAACCATCTTTACCATCCCTTCTCGACCTCGATCCTTACCAAGTAAAACTTTTACCCGGTCGCCTTTTTTTATTTTTAATCTTTGATTTTTTTTCATTTCAAATCATCTCCTTTGCCATCGAAGCAATTTTTGAAAATCCCTTTTCTCTAATTTCTCGAGCAATTGGACCAAAAATCCTGGTTCCTCGCGGGTTACCCTGCTCATCAATAATTACCCCAGCATTATCATCAAATCTAATATAAGAACCATCTTTTCTTCTCTGCTCTTTTCTAACTCTGACAATAACCACCCAGACTTTTTCTTTTTCTTGAACAATTCCTCCTGGAGTTGCCTCTTTCACCACTGCTAAAACTTTATCACCGAGTCGGGCATAATATCTTTTGGCACCACCCTTGATATGGATAATCATTAATTTTTTGGCGCCAGTATTATCAGCTGATTTTAAAATAGATCTAAATTGTAACATATTTATTGCTTTTTAATAATTTTTGTCACCACAAATCTTTTTAATTTGCTTAATGGTCTGGTTTCTCTAATTTCAACCAGATCACCCTCTCGGGCTACTAAAGGATTATGGGCATAAAATTTTTTCCTTTTCACAATCACTTTGCGATAAAAGGGGTGGGGAACTTGTTTTTCTTGCAAGACAACCACCGTATTCTGCATTTTGTCAGAAATAATCACTCCCTGGAACCTTTTTCCTCCAGAAAGTTTTTCTTCTTGTTTTTTTATCTTTGTCATTTTTTAATTAATTTTTTGATTAATTTTTATTTCGCGCCTCAGAACCGCTTGTTAATTCTTTCTCCAATCTTTTTTCTGTCAAAAAAGTTTTGATAATCGCGATCTCTCTTTTTAATCGCCGAGGCAAACTAGTATCCTTAAGCTGGCCTAATCTAAGTTTTAATTTTGCTCCCAGTAAACTTTGCCGTCTTTCATTTAACTCTTCATTTAACTCTTCGACGCTTAATTTTTTTAACCGTTCTTTTTCTTGAGTTTTCATTTTTTGTTAAGCTTACTCTTTTTTAATAATTTTTGTTGGAAAAGGAATTTTATCAGCCGCTCGTCTTAATGCCTCTTGGGCAATTTTTTCCTCCAAACCTCCTAACTCAAACAAAATCCTCCCTGGTCTAATTACCGCGACATATTTCTCAATATCACCTTTGCCCCCACCCATTCTCACTCCAGCTGCTTTTTTTGTCACCGGCTTATCGGGAAAAATCCTCACCCAAATCTTTCCTCCTCTTTTGGTAAAATTACTAATTGTTTTCCTTGCTGCTTCAATCTGATTGGCAGCAAACCAACCAGAACCCAAACTTTTAAGGCCAAATTCACCAAAGGCCAAGCGATAACCAGAAGTTGCTCTTCCTTTTATATTATCTCTAAATTGTTTTCTGTATTTACTTTTTTTGGGGGCTAACATAATTTATGCTCCTTTATTGATATAAACTTTAATTCCAACATAACCTGATCTAGTTAAAATTGGTACTTCAGCATAATCAATTTTCGCCCTGATGGTGCTTAAAGAAACTTCTCCCCTTAAAAATTTTTCTTGTCGGGCAATTTCAATGCCGCCGATTCTTCCTCGAAGAACAATCTTAACACCTTTAGCACCAGCGGTCATTACCCGATCCATCGCCTGATTAACTACCCGACGGTGAGGCATTCGTTTTAAAATTTGATTGGCAATTCTTTGGGCTACTACCTGAGCTGAGAGATCAGGATTTTTGTATTCTTCTACGATCAACTCTAAATTTTTATCCGGATTTTTAATGGAAACTACCGGAATCAAGGCAGCTTTCAACTCTTCCATTCCTTTACCGCCTCGGCCAATCACCAAACCAGGGCGAGTAACTACCAAAGTGATCTTTATTCTTCTGTTAAATCTTTCAATCTTAACATTCACCAAACCGGCTGTCTTTAGTTTTTCTTCTAAAAGTTGCCTAATTTTTAAATCTTCCATTAATAACGACCGATAGTCTTTCTTCTTAGCAAACCATTTAGATTGCCAGTCAACTCCAATTTTGGTGTCTCCTAGCCTAAAAGCAATCGGATTAACTTTTTGACCCATTTCTTACCCCTTCAAGTTCAACAATTAAATGACTCATTCTTTTTTGAATTATACCGCGATTAAATCTGAATCCATGAGATCTGTCTACTCTTTTTAAACGTGGTCCTTCTTGAACTAAAATGTTTTTAAAGGTCAAAGAACCTTTTTTCAGTTGAAAATTGTGTTGAGCATCAGCAATTGCTGTTTTAATTGCTTTGATCAAAAATCTGGCTCCTTTTTTATTTAAAAATCTTAATCTTTTTAGACTTTCTTCTGGAGAAAGATGGCTGATTGCTTCCACTACTAATTTTAATTTCCTGGGTGAAATTCTTAAATATTTTGCCTGGGTTTTGACCAAAACCCTTTCTTCTTTTTTTTGAATTGGTTTTTTAGTCGTTAATTTTTCCTTAGCCATTTTTAGGTTTTTTCTAAGATCCTTTTAACTATTTTTCCGTGGCCTCTAAATGTTCTAGTTGGGGCAAATTCTCCCAAACGATGACCAACCATATCTTCGGTAACAAAGACAGAAATAAATTTTTTGCCATTGTGGACTAAAAATGTATAACCAATAAACTCTGGTGGAATCTGAGAATCTCTAGCCCAGGTTTTGATTGGTTCTTTTTTTCTCTCTTGGGCCATCTTTTGCACTTTTTTAATCAAATTCTTATCAACAAATGGTCCTTTTTTTGAACTTCTCGCCATTATTTTCTCCTTTTAATAATTAATTTATCAGAATATTTTGGTTTTTTTCTTGTCTTTTTACCAAACGCAATTTTGCCCCAAGGTGTTTTTGGTGATTTCAAGCCAATACTGCTTTTTCCTTCACCGCCACCATGGGGATGGCTGGCCGGATGTTGAGCTACTCCTCTCACCGTTGGTCTGATTCCGCGATGTCTTTTGTCACCTGCTTTTTTTAATTTAATTGTATTCCAAGAAATATTACTTAACTGGCCAACTGTTGCCATCGCTCTAGGAGAAAAAATTCTTATCTCGCCTGAAGACATCTTGACAACGATTTTATTTTTTTCTTTGCTTTGAATAAAAGCGGCGGTACCCGCACTTCTTGTTACCTGGCCACCCTTGCCTGGAACCAACTCTAAATTATGAATTGGTACCCCAACAGGAATATTTTTCAGTAACATTGCATTGCCCACTTTAACCTCAACTTTATCACCAGCAATTACTTTATCACCAACATTTAGCCCTTCTGGTCTTAAAATAAATCTTCTTTCGCCATCGGCATAAAGCAACAAAGCAAGATCAACATTTCTATTAGGATCGTACTCAATCCGCTCTACGATTGCAGGAATAGCTTTTTTGTCTCTTTTCCAATCAACTTCTCGTAAAAATCTTTTTTGTTCACCGCCTCGATGCCTAATAGAAACTTGACCACTTGACCGGCCAGCTTTTTGTTTTTTAATTTTGATCAGTCTTCTTATTTTTCTTTTAATTTCTTTATTCATTTCTTTTTGCTTGATTCAACGAGTAATTCCTTTATTTTCTCGCCAGCAGTTAAAAATACTAAAGCTTTTTTTCTCGCCGGCAATTGATAACGTTTTCTTTTGGGAAGACTAGTTTTTATTTTTCCTTTAAGCTGAAAGGTATTAACTTTGTCCACTTTTACCTTAAAAAAATCCTCAACCATCTTTTTAATTCGACCTTTGGTTGCTTTTAAAGGAACCCAAAAATGGTAGATACCTTTGTTCTGGTCACTGACTGCCTTCTCACTTAAGATCGGCTCTAAATCAAGAAAGTCTGGTAATTTTTTAATCTTTTTGTCCATTATTCTTTTTGACCAAACTATTAAAATATTCGACTGCTTTTGGATCGAGAAGATAAAAATCTTGATTTACCAATTGATAGATATTAGCCTGCGGTGCTTGAATCAAACTAAACTGTCTTTTGTCTTTTAATTTTTTAAGATTTTTTATCCCTCTTAATTGATCGGAAGAAACGCCGGCAATTAAAAGACAAATTTTTTTAC
>Ga0209102_1000638_pt1 | contig 21948 bp, 20 predicted proteins | sample ConPoolayeHmetaG_FD_185483 | JGI IMG/M metagenome (GOLD analysis project Ga0209102, IMG submission 185483) | Hot spring microbial mat communities from California, USA to study Microbial Dark Matter (Phase II) - Cone Pool mat layer H metaG... ...
TCTTATGACCCTGGCACTGCAAAGGTTAACTTTCCATCGTTGGACACAAATCTTTTAGTTGTTGGTGGTCCTGGTGTTAATCAGGTTACTTGGTATTATAATAATCTGAGGAATGCCAGTGGTGCTAGGGTTTTGCCTGTTTACTTTGACAAGGATGGGAGTGGGGTAGATTATATTTATGTTGCATCTTCTGGGCATTCTTACAGGATTGAACGTGACGGCTTAGGCAGAGTAAGTGCTGACTACGGTGTGGTTCTGCTTTTTTATGATGCTCAGCATGGCATGTGGGTATTGATCATTGCTGGACTTGGCGGACCAGCCACTCTTGCTGCTTCTAGGTTGGTGGCAAACTACAAAAGTTGGAGTTTGTTCGGTCACGCTTCTGTGGTCAAGTTTGCAGATTCAAATGGTGATGGATACCTAGATGAAGTTACTGTTGCAGAATCTGTTGGTTTTGGCAAAAGCATTGATGTTTACTGGGATAAAAAATGTTTGAATCGCGTTGAATCTATAGACTGGGGAATGCTAGTTCCAGGTGAAAGAAAAAACGTTACGGTTTACGTTAGAAATGAGGGAGAAAATGGCACAGTCCTCATGTTGAATGTTTATAATTGGAATCCAGCTGAGGCTGCGAATTATTTGAGGGTTGAATGGAACTATACTGGAGCAGTTATAAAGTCTGGAGAGACCGTGGCTATAATTTTGGTTTTGACTGTCGATTCAGCAGTAAAGGTGATAACAAATTTTAGCGTGACTATTGAGGTGGATTCAAACTGAATGGATGATGCGTTTTTGAAGTCTTGGAATGGTGTCTTAATTATTAATACATAATATTTAATACGTTTTCCATGAAATAATAACTACAAAGCCTTAACAGGCAGCCTGACCCCTATGGTTCAAACAAAATCTTTGCTTGCAAACTTGCCAAAACGTGGCTACTTAGCTATTGGTTTGTTTCTGCGATTAATCCTAGCGCCTTTTCTGAGCCACCCATTTGACATGAGAATTTTTATGGCAGTAGGAGTTGCTGTTTCGAAGGGAATAACGCCATATGGTCAATATACTCTTCAGCAAATGTTTGCTGAAACGCCGCATCCTAGTCTTTATGGGACATTTCCAGGAATAGGGTATCCTCCCCCATGGGGTCTCATCTGTGGCCTAATGTATTTGCTCTCATCTGCAGTAGCTCCAAACAATCTTTACGCTTACATTTTTGCATTAAAGATTCCCTCCTTGTTGGGAGAATTGGCTACTGCCGTTTTAGTGTATAATATTCTGAAATTAAGGATAGATGAGGAAGCAGCTTCAAAAGCCTTCATGTTATTTTTATTCTGCCCTTTCATCATTGCAACTGGAACTGTTTGGGGCATGTTCGACATCCTAGCGTTATTCTTCACTTTATTGTCTATCCAAAGCCTTTATAGTAACTGGAAGTTTTCTTCCATGTATCTTGCCGTTGCCTCTGTTCTTAAAGTGTTTCCGTTGACGCTTGCTCCACTATATTCGCTGGTTTTATACAAATCCACAGGAAAATTAAGAAAAGCCATCCTGTTTCTTTTATTTACAATTGCTTTCACGAGTTTTCTAACGTTCACTCCAATGGTTGTGTTCAATTGGCCTATTTCAAATTTGCAGAATGCTATTATTTATCACGTTACGACAACGAACACGCCTTATGATAGCCAAGCAGCTTTCCCCTATGGAGCAGCTAGCCCATTTAACTTGTTAACATTTGCAAATTACTTTGCAGGTCAATCTATTGAGTTGCCGCTGTTTTTCATTTACTTTTGGATTCCAGCATGTATTGCCGTTTATGTATTGTTTTCAAAGTGTTCGTATCCAAAAAATGGAGGCAAGAAAAATGGTTTCACGCGGGTTATTCAATGGTCACTGCTTCTGATGCTAACCTTGTTTACTACACGTGTTTGGGTTTCTGAACAAAATCTGGTTTTTCTTTTTGGCTTTTTCGCTTTAAGTGTTTTACTGCAGAATCCTCAAGAGTTTGGGAAAGTTCAGCTACTGTGGGCGCTGCTTTTTAGCTTCGTAGCTGTGCATGTGCCTATAATCGCCTTCTTTTGGTTTCCTTTTCCTTGGACGGTTAATGCAGCTAGTGCCTTTGCTGATGGCCCATTAGGGTGGACACGATTGCTGTGCATGACGTTTTTGACGTTTAGCTGGCTTGCTTTGTCATGGCATTACTTAGTTAAAAAATTGAGGTGGTAGGCGTGAAGATTCTTATGCTTCTCCTTCATGATGAGCGTTTCAGCGGCTGGACACTTGAGGATAAGTTGACTAGGCAACATTTTTCAATTCAGTACATGCGTTTTTGCAGGCAGAAAGGATGGGAACCACTTCTATACACGTTTCACCAAAAAGTGAAGGTTAAGAAGGTTTATAGGTTAAATGACGCTGGCATGCTCAAAATTTTCCCAGTGAAATTTCGTCTCCCACCGTTTCTACGTTTCGGCAACGACCATAATCCACAGTTGATTGAGCAGGAGGCATCAGAGGATATGCCTGACCTTGTACATTTTCACCATTATTACCTCTTTTCTTTTCCATACACTGCCGTTTTTGTTAAGGAAAAACTTAGGCGCCCGTTAACAGTGCAGCTCCACGGTTACAACAATAGTTTTTGGCGAAAGTCTCTTTACCTATCATCTCTATTAACACTTCGAAAAGCTGACAGAATCATCTACAGTTACAAGCCAGAAGAAAGTCTCTACAGAAAGTTAGGCGTCACAAAAAGAATAGTGAGAATACCAGTTCCAGGCGTTGACCAAAAGATTTTCAGATGCAGAAAAAAAAGTGAATCAAACCATTTACTATATGTTGGCAGAATCCCCAAACCAGGAAAAGCCTATGGAGAGAAATCGCCTTTCATCCTACTACATCTTTTACGGAATCTCTTACGCAAAAAAGATGTTGTCTTGGATGTTGTGGGCGACGGCCCAGGGTTACCCCATTGTCAACAGCTTGCCCATTCACTGCAGCTTCAGAATCACATTTCATTTCACGGTTACGTTCCGCAAACTGAACTACCTAAGTATTACCAAGATGCAGCATTGACTTTTTCACCCATTCAAGTCTACGACGTTGACGGTTGGTTTGATGGAGCCGTGCAAGAAAGCCTTGCATGTGGCACCCCACCGGTTGCGTTTAGAATGTCATCAGATACGCCTCTACGTGGAACATACGGTTTCATGTTGTCCACCAACGCTGAAAAAGCGGCTGAAGAGGTTTCACTGATTTTAGAGACGCCGGAAGATGCGGCTCAAATGGCAGAAGAAGGCTCAAGATTTGTTCACCAAAACTGCACCTATGCTAGACTGGCTGAAAAATTACGTGAAACCTGGGAGGATACGGTTCGAGCATGAAACTAAGTATAATTATCTGCGTCTACAATGAAGAAACATCCATTGGGCCTCTGATTGAGAATTTGGTGCATCAAAAGATTCCTTCAGAATTTTCATCCCGCGAAATCATAGTGGTTGCTTCAGGATGCACAGATGGAACTGTCAAAATTGTGAAACAGCTTATGGCCAAACACAATGAAGTGAGGATCATTGAAGAAAAAGAGAGAAAAGGTAAGGCTTCAGCGTTGAATAAAGCCTTTGCAGCCTCCACTGGCGACTGTATAGTTTTGGTTCCTGGAGATGTCCATCCAGTTGACGGCGCCTTGTTCAGTCTTCTTGTACCTTTCAGAGATAAACGTGTTTCAGCAGTTAGTGGCCGCCCAATGCAGGATCCTCAAAATTCACCTCGAGCCTTCATGGGTTATTTGGCTAATATGACCTATAGGCTTTGGGGCCGGCTTATGACTAAGCTGAACGACATGGGTCAAGCAGCCCATTGCAGTGGAGAGTTTATGGCTATTAGAAGCGACGTGAAAACTCTTATTCCTGAAGAATGCGCCGCGGATGACTCTTACATCGCAATCATAGCCAAAAAGAAAGGCTTAATACATTTTGCTCCGAAAGCAGTATGCTACAATCTTCTACCCTCTAATCTCGCGGATTATGTGAACCAGAGGAGAAGATGGCTCTATGGACATTTCCAGACAAAAAAATTCACTGGTGAATACCCGAAAGTTTTAGACACAATGATTTTGTCCAAACCAAGCTTAGTGCTTAAGGTAATAACAGACGAAATTGTTGAAAGACCAGTTGAAGTGGGTTATCTATTAAGCGCAATCGTGGTTGAAGTGGCAATATTCACGTTGTCCATTTTGGATCATGTTTTCGGTCGCCAATACGGCATATGGCCAAGTATAAAGTCGACAAAGTACGTGGAAGCCAAGATGCTGGAGGGAAAGTTTTGATTGGCAAATTTTGCATAGTGATTCCCACCTATAATGAAGCTGAAAACCTTCCGAAGCTTATCATGGAAATCGAAAATTTGCTCAGGACCTACGATTTTACACTGATAGTTGTAGACGATGCCAGTCCAGATGGGACGGCGCAAGTAGCGGAAACGCTGAATGGCTTATATGGGAACATCGTGGTTCGGCGTAGAACTGGGAAGCTTGGTATAGGCTCAGCCATTTCGGAAGGGTTAAAAACTGCTCTTGCAATGGATGACGTTAAATTTATTGTAACACTAGATGGGGATTTATCTCACAACCCGAAAGAGATTCCTAAACTTCTACGCGCTGCTGAAAAAGCTGATCTTGTTCAGGGAAGCCGCTATGTTGATGAAGGGCATATAAACGGTTGGAGTCCAACTAGAAGATTAGTAAGCCTCATTGCTAATATTTTCTGCAGGGTCTTTTTTGGTAATTCTGTCCATGAGTACACTGGCAATTTTAGGGTTTATTCCAGAGAATGCACAGAAGTTATTACAAATTTCACGCGATGCAAAGGTTTCGAGTGGGTTGTTGAAGCCCTTGTAACGGCAAAGAGGCATGGGTTCACAGTTAAAGAAGTACCAATCACTTTCAGTAATCGGCACAATGGAAAAACCAAGCTTAGAGCCAAAGATGTTGTAAGTTGGTTTTTCTTCGCTGCAAAAACTATGCTTCCAGTATTTCCAACATCTTCAGGTTTTATTAGAAGCAGTGTTTACCCTTTCTCGGAAGATCATTCAAAAAGTGTTATCCAAAAGTCATCAACAATCAATGAAACATCGACGGCGGCGCCCATTGTTTCAACCACAATGTACACGCTTTCAAGTGAGTCTCCAGCCTTAAGCGACCATGCCCGATCCGTGAAGTGTGTCAAGTCAAGTGAATAATTTATCCATTCACCCAATGCAGCTTGATCGATTTTGTATTCGACAACATCTCCGCCTTTGTAGACCACATCGCCTCCTTCTTTGATATTTCCTGATGCATGCTCAAGCGCTTTAGGGCTGTCCCAAAAGTCCATCTCAGTGTAGACAACTGAATCGTCACTTCGTTGAACAGCACAGGCTAAGGCTATTCTCAACCATGCGCTTTTGCTTTCGCTTTCGTAGTTGGCGGTTAAAATCTTGACACGAAAACTTGCCACAATTCTTATGGGTTCTGAAGTGTGGAGCTGTATTTTCGAGTTTGATTTGAAGCTTGTTGTCCACCAGGCACCAGCCGCGATGTGCCCAGCCTCGTCTGCAGTTGTTTGCAGGGTTATTTGTGTTTCGTTATTGAATGTGGTCTTCCAATGCGAGGCGCCTGTGAGACCTACAACATGAGGGTTCCAGACTATTCGATTTTCCTGTTCTGTGAGTGAAACGTCTCCTCCTACGTTAATGAGCTTGCTGGAAGTGAAAGCGAAGACTGTTTCTTTTGCCTTTTCGCCAATGGTTAAGTTTGGAACCGTGCCTGTGGCCAACAGCATGGTTATACCCAATGCTAAAGCCAAGGCAGTGAGTTTTTTAGGGGTTTTTTCCATTTTTTCTCCAACTGTATTTGTGTTGAACTGTTTTCAGGTTAGACTTGAATACGATATGTCTTTTTGCGTACTTATATGTTATCTATGATCTTCCATTGCTAATAAACTTTGTGTATATGTGTTGAACACATATTGAATAATATTTATTAAGACAAACGATTCACGATTAAGATTGAGGAAATTAATAATGTTTGAGAACATACAAAAACTTCTTGCAACCATGATGTTAGCTGTTGCCGCTGTAGGAGTCACAACCAGCATAGTCGTGTTTGGACTCTTGTCAAGCAGCAGAAGCGTCCAAAGTTTTGGGACAGTAAAAGCAGTGAACATAGCCGTATATTGGGACAGCAACTGCACAAATGCAACCTCAACCATTAACTGGGGTATGCTGTCTCCTGGCGAAATAAAAAACGTCACCGTATACCTTCGAAATGAAGGAAACGTGGCTTTGACGTTGAACCTAACAACTCAAAACTGGAGTCCACTTAACGCTTCTAACTATATAAAATTAGTTTGGAACCGTGAAGGGCAAACAATACACGCAGGTTCGGTGATAACCGCCACGTTGATGCTTTCAATTTCGCAAGGTATAGTAGGGATTACAAATTTCAGTTTTGACATAACCCTATCTGGAACAGAATCTTAGCGCGTATGCTTGTCAAAGACGAGTTTTTCAGGTTCTTTGGCGGTTATCTCTTTGTATACAGCCTCAGGAATGATGATTTTCTCGAAAAGTTTCTTTACCATGAGCAAACACGCTAATTTTGTGTTTTTTATCTGTTGGGCAACTTATTTTACTAATGATTTGGCTTCTTCACCAGTGTGTTTATCTTGTCTGGCTTCTCTTTGTCCCATAGCCTAATATTCCAAGTCTTTTACTAGCATGACTTAACGCGCGCGCAAATAGAGTAATGAAAGACGCATAGTTTTCGTGTTTTTGCATCTCTAAATGGGTGGTGTCTGGGAAAGTGCTTATGGAAAATTTTATATATTCAGAAAGGGAGATCACGTATCTAGATTATGTTGGTGATTGTTATGATGGCTTATAGAAAGCTGGTAATGTTTTTGTCAATCATGTTTTTTATGGTTTTTTTGGTTGTTGCTGTGTTGCCGGTTAGGGCAGATGAAGTTTTGATATGGAATACGTATGTATTGAGCTCTGGAGTGGAGGTTACCTCGCCAACATTGCAGTATGGGAAACTTTACCGTATAGTCGCTGATGAGGTATGGTGGTACAACTGGGACGATAATTTGGTGGCTGACGCGCAATATTATACTACTAGTGGGTTAGATTCTTGGGATTGGGTAAACCATTTTCATGCTCCAGATGGGCACTCGTTTCTGCAAATTGATGGACAGGATGTGAATTGGGGGCCTTTCAGTAATGGAGACACGAATCATACATACACGATTTACTATACTGGGGAGGGCGCTGCGCTAACTTTTAAGATTGTGGATTGGATGGATGGAAACTACACAAATAACGAGTGCAAGATACGTGTGAGAATTTATAAGTCTGTGACTGTGGGTGGATACGTGGTGGATTCTGAACCTTTGAGTGTGGGTAATGTGCCAATGGTTAGTGTAACGATTTTGGGTATGCTGGTTGCAGTTCCTATAATCAATTACTGTAGAAAGTTTCTTCGCCGAGCAGGCTAGTTTTGTGAATAACATGTTTTGGTTCGGAAAATGTGTTGGGGTTAAGGGTAAACCTGAAGGGATGAAGAAGGAAATCTTTCGTCATAAAAAAAGAGAGAGAATAATTTCTACAGCACTCACTTTTGTGATAATTTTTTCTTCAATAGCTGTAGTGGCTTACTATTCGTTTGGTTATTTTGCAGGTTCCAGCTCGAATATTAACCAAAAGACTGAAGTTAATTTGACTGGCAGTTTACTTAGAGCAGCATTGATTGATGCGTTGTACAGTAGTTATCCGAATTTGGGGTTCACAAGATCTGTTAACAAAACTTTACAGGAGGCGGGCTTTAAAGTTGATGTTTACCAAGGAGAGGAAATAACAGTGGATTTTTTAAAGAAGTTGCAGAGTGGCTATAAGTTAATTGTTTTTCGGATGCACAGTGCGCTATCAACTGGTAATGAGCTTTACCTGTTCACTGCGGAACCATATTCCAATGAAGGCTACGTGCAAGAGCAGTATTTTCGGCTGGTTAAAGAAGCTTATGCGTCTGAGGATTCGCAGCATGTTTTTGCGGTTAATTGGGGTTTTGTGAAGAGGTGTATGGCAGGGAAATTTGAAGGTGCAATTGTAATAGTCATGGGATGTGAAGGGGCTAGTGATCTGAAGCTTTTTGAAGAATTTGTTAATCAAGGTGCTGTTGGATGTGTAGGATGGAATGGGCCGGTTTTGTTGTCTCATTCGGATAAGGCAGTTTCGTATCTTGTTGATGCTCTTTATTTGCGAAAATTATCTTTGAGTGAGGCTGTAAATGATACAAATAAAGTTATTGGGAATGATCCGCTTTCGAATAGTGTTTTGCGGTCTTATGTTCCTTAGCAGATGCACTTGCCAGAGAGGTTAATGTCTTGTTTATTGTTTTTGCATTTATCTTTTGGATCTTTTTATTGCAAATAGGCCAAATGCTGACAAAGCCATTAGAAGCCCGGCAATGGTTGCAGGTTCTGGTACGACGAATATGCGCGTGTAGTCTAATCCTCTTTCAATTCTGCAAAGAGTGCTGAAAGTGGCGGTTGTTGTTGACCCTTGTTTTGTACAGTCCCATCTGAACTCGTAGGTTCCCATTTTTGTCATTGTGAAAGGTTTGATTGTTGTGCTTTCACTGCTGACATATCCTAAGTAAAGGTTTGCCTCAAGTTTTTTCCCTGTTCCATCGTCGAAGTACACTTGCATTTTTGCGAAAGCAGGTTTGCCCCCGTTATTGTCTTTGTAGTATCCGTGAACGGTGACAGCTGTGTTTAAGGCTACTGTTCCATCTTTGAGGCTGTTGCCGTAGGAGTCTTTGACATCAATTGTTACGGTAAGTTGCGCTCTTGCAACTGGCATTGCAACTGCAAATATTATTATGCCAAGTATGGCTAAGAATATTTTTCTATTCATTCCTTTCTCCTCTTAAAACTTGCTTAAAGCTCCTAATAAAGATTTAAGGAGTAATGTTATAGAACCTAAATAGATTGCTCATCTGAGCTTAGAAGTTTCATGTTTTCGATTATGTTTTGAGGGCACGCCAGCTTTATCTGGGCGGAATTGCTCTCAAAAATGATCTATCCAGCATCGGGCTTTTGAGTTATTGTGGGTGGCAATATTATTTGTTCGTTACTGGTATGTTCGTCTCCAGTTTCTTTATTCTTAACAAGGTCGGAGCCTATGTAGAACATGCTCCATCCGATTAGCCACAAAAACGTGATTATGGGAAGAAGGATTATGGCGATGATGAGTTTTCTCATTTTTTGTTTCCTACAAGGCTTTTGAGCCTTTGCAATTGTTTTCTTATTTAGCTTAGCTCAAAAGTCTTGAGAAGTGAGAATATGTATTCAGAATCCACGTTTACAGTGGCCTATGATCAATAGTGGCTTTATTTTGTTCTGTTCGTATGGATGAATTTTGTTTATGGTGTCTTGAGGAAATTTGGTTGCCTGCTATGCTTTGGGTTTGTTGTTTATCTGTAGAGCCTCTGAGTCTACTTTCATGTTGATGTTAATATTCTAAAGATTCGTAAGGTAATCGCTATTAGGAATAGTGGTGCCGTAGTTAATGCTACATCTTTTAGTCTTTTCTTGAATTAGGATGTTTGTTTTTCCATAGTATGGTGAGATAAGTTTAGATGTTATAAAGAGAACGATGGCAGTAATTGCCAACCACAGGTTTACGTCCCAAAAAGATAAAAGAATACTCAACACCTTGAGCCTAAATGTCGATTCGATATGGTTCAAGAACTTCATATCAATTGTTCATTTTGAGATCCGGAAAAATCAATTTTAGAAAGTACCACATGTGTAATGCCGTCGCAGGCCATAAATGGAGGAATTTCCCCATCTACTTTTTTCTTTTGATGAATAGGCCTAGTCCTAGGAGCATTGCTGCGAGCGATCCAATGGTGCCTAGCACCGGGATGTCAGGTATGACGAAGAACGAAGTTGCCTTCGTTTGTACGACGAAGTTTATGCCCTCTTTCGTCTTACCATCTGGACCTTGGAACAGTGCCTGCACTCCCCAATCTCCAATCACTGACACTGTGTGGGTCGAGCTGAAGGTGTTCACTGGGTTACCTTCGTACGGGTCACCTGCTTCGGCTGTATTGTCAACTTCAGGCCCAAATGCTATTGTATCGTTGGGGTAACGCCATATGAAAGTCACTTGGTACACATTCATGTCTGTCGTATATGCAGCGACGACCACGTCGGAGCCTGGCGGGACATTAATTCCATGAAAGTTGCTGTCAACTGCGTAGCCTGATGCTAGCGATGGGTAAGCTGCATAGACTGCTCCTAATAGCATGAGAATACCTGCCACGATTAACATAGGGGTTATTTTCTTCATCCTTATCTCCACCGCTTTAGTTACATCTCCGAATTTATAAGCATGTATGGAAGAATCTTCTAGAAATCTGTTTTTTCCACAATATCGCTCGCGGCGAATTCTTAGGTTGCAGTTTTATTAAGAATAATTCTTCGTTCTATTGGTCTTGCTCGAAAGAACATGATTAACCCAGCAAGGAATAGTGTAAGTCAGTCCTATCAAAAATAGTAAATCACTTCCACACCTATTCGCGCTTGCTTATCAGTATTTTGAGGAAATTTGGTTGCCTGCTATGCTTTGGGTTTGTTGTTTATCTGTAGAATTTTTTGTTGATATTTGATTAGTGGGTTGATTAGCGGCTTTAAGTATTTGATTTTTCGTAGTACGCGGGCTGCAGTTGCTAATTCGGTTTGGTTTATTGTTGTTGTTGCTGGTATGAGTGTTATGTATGTTAGTAGGTATAGGAGTGCGGCTGTTGTGAGGTTGAGGTATTTTGGTAGGGAGCTTGTTTGAAGGATTAGTATGGGAAGTATGCTTGATGCTAACGAGATTGTGTATATTTTTGTCAATGCTTTTGAGTCGAATTCTATGTTGAATTTTTTTCTTGCAGTGTATGAGGCGTATATTGTTCCGGCTGTGTTGGCTATTAGAAATGCGGTGATCAAGCCTGTTACGGCGTAGGTCTGTGTTAGTATTGGACTGAGGATTGTTAGGGTTATGAAGGATATGAGGCTTATTTTTAGGGTTGTTTTTGTTTCGCCTAAACCGTTGTAGAAGCTTGTTAGGGTGAGGTAGCCTAGTCCTACGAGGAAATATAGGAGGCTGTAGTTTGCTAGAAATAGTGGTGTGGATTCGTATGTTGAGCCGTAGATTATTTGAACTATTTCTTTTGAGAATATTATGATTGCTGTTGTTATGGGCACTATTAATAGTGCGGTGTATTTGTTTGCAAGTTTAAAGAAGGTTTTTATTTTTTCTTTTGTTGATAATTCAAGTTTTGAAAATGCTGGAAGTAGCGCTGTGGAAATTGGCACTGTTACAACCGTTAGTAGGACAGCGAAGTTTGTTGCTGCTTTGTAATTTCCAATGTCAGCGTTTGTGGTGAAAAAGGCGAGGATGATGCTTTGGATAATTGGGATGAACCCTGTTAGTAGAATTGATATGTAAAGAGGAATTCCGTAATGTATTAATGTTTTGAAATTGTCTGCGAATCTCTCCTTGTTTGTAGGGTTTTGTTTTGGGCGGAGTATGAGAAGGAGAATAGCTATGCTTGTGATTGCTGCGGCTGCATAGCCTATTACGTATCCTATTATGGCGCCTGCAATGCTGAATCCTATTAGGACTAGTGTGATTTGTATGATTGTTTTGGCGATTGCATTTATGTTTGTGGTTAGTGCAGTGTATTCCGTTTTATCTAGACCTACGAAGGCAGAGGAGGCGGTTGTGAATAGGACCTGAAAAAGTATTGAAGTAGATGCTATTCTGATGTAAAAAGCTAATTCGGGTCTTTGGAATAAGAAGGAAGCGAGGTAGTCTGCGAGGGTATAGTTTATTATGAACATTAGTGTTCCTGTGAGGGCTTTTATGAGTAGTCCTTGTCGAATTATGCTTATTGAATTGTTTATTTCGCCTTTAGCGCGGAGGCTTGCTGTGAATTTTATTATGCCTTGGTCTATGCCTAAGTCTGTGAATAGGTAGAGGAGTTGAGGTGAGACAAGTGCCAGACTGTATAGCCCGTAAAGGTCTGGGCCAAGCAGCCTTGCGATTATGATGGATGAGATTGCTAGGATTATTGTGGATGTGGCTGTTCCTGACATTAGGAAGAAGCTGCCGCGGGTAGAAGTTTCTGCAGCATCGATTAATTCATCTGTCATGGAAATGTCCCGTTACGTTTGCTTTTCTTTTTGTTTTTGGGCTTGGTGTTCTCTTATTACGGCTGCTGTCGCGAAAATTAATGTTAACGCGAGTAAGCTTAGAACAATTGGAGTTAAGCGTATGCCCCATGGTGTGTAGTTTAGGAGTAAGCCTACTATTGGGACGAGTGCGAGGCTCATGCCGAGGCTTAATGCTATGCGTTCTATTGTGTCTAGGCTTTTCTGTGATGTTTTAATTGGAACTTGTGTTGGGAATAGCGCTTTTATGAAGGAATAGCCTGGCAACCATAAGACGAAGATTGTGCCGAGAACATATCTTACATAGACCAAAGGATAGAACTCTTCGGAAATTGTAAACACTACTGCGGCTGTTAGGACTGCTATAGCTATTGTTATCCAATACCAATGGGTTTGTTCCGTTTTCAGGTATGTTGTCAATTTTGAGGAGTCTGGTTGCTGTTGTTTCAGCAGGGTCATTTTTCCTCTGCTTTGTAATCTTAGAATCGCTTCAATTATTTTCTGTTCGGGAATTTGAAGTCTCTCTTTGGCGAGGCTTAGGAGTTGTTCTATGGTTTGTGGTTTTTTCTCTTTAATAATTGCGATTATTATTTGGTCTATGTCTTTCTTTGCTGAATCGGTGCTCAATTGAAGGTAGGCCTCAGAAAAACATCAATTTCGTTAGATATAAGAATAATTACCAGAATGAAAATTAGAATGCTGAATTATGTTTGTTTCTTCCTTCCATTTCCCTTTTCGTTTGACTGTAAAGATCCCACGTGCGCCTAATGAAAGCGAAGCGCGCACTGACAAAGTTGATATGTTCCAATTGTGAGGTCTTTTTTATTTGCTATTCTATGTTGTGGAGATTATGCTGATTATTCGTATTGTAACTGTTATTAAAAAGAGGAATGAGAAGGTCTGTGCAGTGTTTTTCAGTTTTTTTTTGTTGATGATTATGTTTATTTTTCCGTAATATGATGAGATGAGTTCTGATGTGATGAGTAGGATTATGGCTGTTATTGCTAGTAGGAGGCTTATGTCCCAGAAGTCTAGTGGAAATGTCATTTTTCTGTTGGCTCCTCTTGGATTATGTCGTATTCTATTTCTATGTCTTTACCGTCTTCAGTTATGTGTTGGTTTTGTATGATTATTGGTTTGCCTGTTGCTTTTGCTAGGGCGGATGCGATGGCACTGCTTAGGGGGCAGCCTAGACTGGTGTATAGGTTTGATAATTGGGTGTTGAGTTTTGCGAGGTTTTTGTATGTAGAGTTTTCTATTTTAACGTGGACTTTGTTGTTTTCTGTTTCTATTTCGAAGTTTTGGGCGATTTCTAGGTTTTCAATGAAGAGTTTTGGAAGGTTTTGTTGCAGATATTGTAGGTCCGCTCGGGTGAAGTTTGTTTCAAGGGTTTTTTCGAAGAGTTTTGTTAGTTCTGCGCCTGGTGGTGTTATTAGCATGCCTTGAGGGTTTTCGATGAAGAGTTTGTTTTCTTGTTCTTGGATTTGTTCTGGTGTGGGCAGTTTCCCTTCTTTTTGTTTTGGTATGTAGGCTTTGGTTGTTTCTGGGTTTTTGAAGTATTTTGGCGGTAGGTATATGGCTTTGCCCTTGTAATCTAGTTCTTGTAGTGTTTGGTTTAGTGTTATAAGCGGGGGTAGTACAGTTGCATCTAGCAAGTTTTGTTTTATGTATTCTTCAGTTTGAATGTAAGTTAGTATTGCCCCCCAGAAAATTAGGCCTAGACCTATGAAAGCTGAGATTTGAGAACTGTAAAGTATTGAACCGGCTAGAGCAGCAGCTCCTAGGCTAAGTAGAATCCAGCCTGTAGCCTTTGCGAGGCTAACTCTGTGCCTTTTCGAAGTTTGGGATTTTTGAGGCTTTTGCATATTGGTTCTCTTTTGTTTGTTTTCTTCAGTTTTTTGGTTATTTAATGATTATTTGTGTTTTCCATGTTTTTATTGGTTCATCTTGTTGACTGCTTATTATGCTTTTTATTATGCCTATTTTTTCAAGTTCAGAGAGTTCTTGTAGAAGTTGTTTTTTGCTTATGCTTTTACCCATTGTTTTTGCTAAATCGTCAAGTGTTGGCTTTACAGTTTTTTCGATTTCGCGGACAGCGTCTACTATTTGCTTGTGTTGCGTGGATATTTTTTGGTAGACGTTTGTACTAGTTTTCTTTTGTTTTCTGTTTTCTATATGGTTGAATATGAGTGTGGCGATTAGCATTATGCTTGTTACTGCTGCAAGGTTTGCGCCGTTTTGGGAGATAATCATTGTTATTTGCGACCATGTTTTGATTGGTTGCCAGTAGTTTGCGATTGCTGTTGCTATGGTGATCATTTGATTCTTAATGTTTGGCACGTCTTCTATGGTTTCTGGGTATGTTATTACACTGATTTTTACGTGTTTTTGTTGTGAGGTTGAGTTTACTGTGAAGATTGCGGTTTCGTACCAGTAAAGCACTGCCTGTGTTTCATTTGTAGCTACGTATTGAAATGCGAAGTAGCGGCCTATTATCGGCGGATTTTCTGTTAATTGAATGTCTCTCAGTTCGATTTGGGTTACTTTAGGTTGGTATCCTTTTGATAATGGCCATGTTATAAGGCAGGTTTCCCATCTGTGGAGAGATGAGCGTGTGGAGGCGATTTCAATTGCCACCCATGTTGGCTCTTTCGACTGGTTGGTGGGTGAGTAGAAGTAGGCTAGTGACATGTCTTGTTTGGCTTTTTCCTCGAAATCTGTGTCGCGGTACCAGAAAGTTAATGTGTAATCTGGGACTTGCGGGAGAATTGTTGTGGAAACTTGCTGACCTGAAGGAGTGTCAATTACAACTATGGGAGAGGCTTCTGTTAGGGCGAAAACTGGGGTTTGAATGGACATTAGAACTATTACACTTGTTGCTATAGCGGCTATCTTTACTATGTCGACTTTGCTTATTTTCATGGATAACGGCTTAAGGATTCTGCCACAATAAGGGCAGAAGTCCTGTTTGGTTTTTGGTTGGCTGCATCGTGAACATTTTTGTGCAGAGCTGGTGAATATTTTGGTTTTGAATATTTTTTCTGATATTGTTAGCAGTAAGAGTGTGCCTAGGAATATTAGTATCCAGCCGCCTAGTAGGTGGAATGCTTGGAGAGCTAAAGCTTCGCCATAATGATAGCCCAGTATGAGGATTATTGTTATTCTGGCGATGTTTAGTGAGTAGATGAGTGGCAATCCTATTAGGATTAGGGCGAGTTTTTTCCATGGTTTGTCTCGGATTATGTAGGCTATGAAGACTGCGAATATTAGGAAGCCGATTAGGCTGTAGATGCCTGAACAGGCTATGTCTACGGTGAAGGGTATTGCCGTGTTATCTGGCCTTGTTACTATTATTGTTGGGTTGCCATACTCGCTTGTTATTGTTGAAGGTATGCCAAAGGCGTTTACAATGGCGTTGGAGGCTTCTGAGCTTACTACGGAAAGGGTTCCGCCTAGGGCGTAGAGAATTTCGGATGGGGGCGGTATTAGGAATATGAGGAAACATATTGGAAATGCAAGTTGCCTTAGGGTTTGTGGGTTGAAAATGATCAGGGTTAAGCCTGCAACAAAAATTGGCAGGGTCAACATGTGATATTCTAGAGGCGTAAAAGTGTGGGAGCCGTACCAGTAAAGCAACACGGCGATTGTTAAGAGTAGTGTTCCAGTGATAATGGGTAGATAGCGTGTTTCTTTTGGTTCATGTTTGTTTTCAATGGGCACTACTGCTCTCAGCATGTTCCTTTTTCGGTAGATTAGGTAAGCGAATAGGAGTGGTATTGCTAACAGGTGGCTTGTAGTTTCGCTGTGGAGGGCATCGTTGAATATTATTGTGAGGTCCTGAAGGAAAAGAGCGGTTGTAGCTAAGATGATGACGGTAGTTTTTAAACTAATTGTAACGGTGGTTCCTGTAATTCTGGCATGTTGGTTTTTGAACATTTTTGTTCTCTCTTGACTGGTGTAATCTCTTTGTGTAGGTAATATACCTGTTAAAATAGGGTTTATTTCTATCGTGAAATAGCTGAGATGGATGGGTGCTTTTGCGAGTAATCATCTTGCTGAATGGTGAGCATATTCTTCTCGGCGTGCATGCATGCTATTGTTGCGATTCTGCGATTAGCGATATGTGAATTTGGCTTATGTATGGTATTCGTTTTTGCAACGTTTGTTCCATGTTGTCTCTAGCGATATTTTTAAGAAAAACAGTGATTTTTTATCTGATTTTTTGGAATAATAGTGCGTGCTTGTTTGACGAAAGATTAGAAAAGGATTTGGCACTCAAACAAATGCTACGTGTATTGTTCTCCATAGTGCCTAGCGACTACTGCTATATCGAAAAAGTCAATTGTTCCATCTGAGTTGATGTCTGCTAGTGGATTCCATCTTGGGGATTCTGGAGCTGATCCGTATGCAATGGCGACAATGCCTATGTCGAAAATATCTATTTTGCCATCTTGATTGATGTCCCACGGTGGCAAAGAGTTTGCGCTTGTAATTTTCACTTGGTTGGGATGGTTGTATGTGAGATTGAATAATGTATTGTTGCCATATCGGGGTGGATTGCTTATTGTGTATGTGTTGTTGCCGATGGTTACGGTGAAGCTGTTGTTCCATAGTTCTGTTGGTATTGTGACATAGCAGAAGCCTGATGTTTCTGGCGGTCCTGTTATGTTGAAGCTGATTTCGATGTTTGGGTTTGTGAAGGCTTGGAAGGCATAGATTGTGGAGTTGCTGACTGTTGTTATTTTGTAGTCATTTTCATTGTATGTGACGGTGTGGTGGGTGACTTGAGGTTCTGCTATGTATAGTTGTGTGGCGGTTTGAACGTTTTGATTTATGTATTCTTGCAAACGTGTTTTTAATTCGGATTCTGATAATCCATCAGGGATTGAAGTCGCTAATTCATCGTATTTCCAGAAGGTAATGTCTTCGGCGAAGAAGGTGTAGCTTTGTATCTCCCGTACTTTTGAGGGGACGTAATATCCACTTGGGTCTTGGGAGTGAGTTCTTTTTTCCCAAACATAGTTCCAAAAACTGTTGAGAATGGGTGGAGGCTGACCAGCATAAGGTATTGATGGAACGAACAAGCCTACCATTGGTGGGTTGCCATATTCACCCCACATGCAGTTGAGTTTGCCGTCGTATCTTGGGTCTCCGCTTACAGCGACCATTGCTGCTTGGGTTATTGTGTTGCTTATTTCGCCGCTTATTGAGAAGCTGCTGGTTCCTTTTTCTTTGTTTCTGACGTATCTGGAGACGTTTTGGGCTACGTCTTTCCATGATATGTAGCCTTTCTGAGCGTATATTGCGTTCATTATGTCTAGGGCGTATTTGTCTCTTCCGCTTGGTCCGCTTGCGTAGCCCGGATAATTTCGTGGGTGGTTTGCTTGGGAGTCGAAGCCGTTGACGATGAAGCGGGCGTATGCACCTATGCCGCTGATTTCAATGAATGCTCCTTTGCCAAACCTGTCTATTACTCCCACGCATGTTCCGCCTTGCCGTTTTCCAGGTCCTATGGGGCTATCAGTGTTATTTAGTTCAAAGCAAACTTCTTGGACGGTTTCGCAGTTTTCAATTATCCAGCGGTTTAGTGCGCCATTGTCTAAGCCACTGCCGCCGAAGGCTAAGGCGCTTACTTGCGTGTTCATTACTGCGAGGCCTTTTTCGTTTATTCCCATCCAGTAGGTGTTAACCATGATGTAGCCGTATTTTCCGTCTTTTGGCGGGTAGTAGATTGGTTTGTTTGTGGTGTCGCTTGTGTCTCTGTTTTTCATTAGTATGGCTCGTCCGTCTTTGGCTGCGGTGCCTGTTACTATTACAGCGGTGCATTCTTCAAAATTATTGTTTGTGATGGTGGTTTGAATGAAGTTTGTTGAGGTTATGATGGTTGTGGAGGCTAGTAGGAATATGGTTAGGAATAGCTTTAATGTGATGGGTTTTTTCACTTTTTTCTCCTTGTTATTTTGTGGGGGCGGTTCTAGTTATGGGTTTTGGAGTTTTTTTGTGTTGTGGTTTTTGTTGGTTACGTTTTTATGAGTTGTTAGGGCGAGTGTGAGGATGGCGGTTAGTAGCGGTGCGTGTGTGAGTGTTGGGTGTTCTGGGATTATGGCGTATTCTAGGGATTCTGCTGTTAATTCATATGTGTATATTAAGGGTGCTCTTTGTTGGTTTATGATGATTTCGAAGGGTCTTGTTTGGTTTGGGTTTAAGTCGTCTTCAATAGGATCTAGGTCAGTTAGTGCTGCTGCTACGACTTTGCCTTTTACGTCATAGCATGTTGCAACTATTTTGATGTTGTGGGCTTTGCTGGTTTCGATGTTTTTGATTTGTCCGGTGATGTGTATGCGTCCTTGCGTGTCTGTTTGGGAGTTGTGGGATAGGATTTGGAGGCCTATGGGGATGGGCGAGGTGAGTAGGAATGAAGTGGTGAGGCTGTAGTGATGGACTTTTGCTGATTGGGCTACGTCAAGTAGAGCAATGAGGAAGGGTGATTTTCTGTCTGGCAGTATTGTGTACAGCATGGTTAGGTCGAATCGGGTGTCTATGACATGGTTTTGTGGGTCGTAAAATGTGGCTTCGATTTGGACGAAGTTGACGGTTTGGCTTCCAATGTTTTGCACTTCGCCTACGACATGGTAATTGCCTTGTGGGTCAAGGTAGCCAGTGTGAGATAATATGGTTAGATTGTTTTCTGCCGCTGTGGCGTTAAGCGTTACACTGGAGAGTATTGTCAAGGCTGCGAGAAATGTCAAGGGGCCCAGAACCAGTTTTTAGATGTTAAACTCAATATTTTCGCCGTCTATATTATGCATTGATTAGTTTACTAGTTATTTTATTTAAGAAAAGGAAATGATTGTTTAGTTGCGTTTTGTTTCAGTCTACCGAAGCCTAGCGCCTGCTAAGGTGGTTAGCTTGGGTTTGTCATGTCATAGTATATTGTGAATTGGCTGTCCGCGTCTATTTCGTAGCTGTTGAGGTATGGTGAGAAGGTCTTGATGTATATTTTGTCTTCCGCTGGGTGAAATTCGAGTATTCTTAGCCAACCGTTGCCGCCGTTTGTTCTTTCTTGGTAGTCTGCGAGTATTTGGTAGATTGTGTGTCCGTTGACGGTGTCTTGTCTTTTGGCTTCGCTGTGCATGTGACCGCAGAGCACTAGGAATATTTGGTCTGCGTGGTGGATGATGAAGTTGTTCCATATGTGGTTGCCTTCGGTTGTTCTTGTTCCGTCTGTGTTAAGGTAGTCATGTGTTACGACTATTGCTCTTCTGTTTGGGTATGCTGCTATTGTTTCGTTTGCCCATGCGAGGACTGCGTCGCTTGGGTAGTATTGAAAGTTGAAGATTATGTAGTCGTCTTCTCCGCTTGAGAAGAGTGTGAAGCTGTTTGTGTTGATGTTGTTGTAGGCGCCTCCATACCATGTTTCCCCGCTGAATCTGCTGTATGAGAAGTAGGTGTTGTAGTTGGTCAGATCTTCGCTTAGGCCTCCCACATCCGTGCCGTCATGGTTTCCAGGTAAAACTGCCCACGGAACATGACTGTCAAGCAAGCTCATGCTTGCATTTGCGTTGAGCCATTGGGCTGTAACATCACTGTTGACTATGTCTCCTTCATGCAAAACAAATACTATGTTCATGTCTTCTACGTTGTTGACTATCCATTGTGTTTGGTTGGTTAAGATAGCTGGATAGCTTTGGCTGTAAAATTGTGTGTCTGGAAGCACGATAAGGGTGAAGGGGTTCTGGTTTGCAAGCTCAGCTGGAGCGAAAACGTTGTCTACGTAGAAAGTAGCTGCACCATCGTTCCATGACTCAAAGCAGATGTGAGTGGGTGAGATGCCGCTAGTGGCCGCGGGAATGTTAAGCTTCTCCAACACTAAAGTGGAGCCGTCGTAGACCTGCACATCATATAAGTTGCTGGCCACTTTGACAGTTATTTTCATAGTGTACCATTGATCAAGGTTCACGTTGCCTATTGAAGTGCTCGTCCCAGCTTGGTTTTTCCATACCAATGCAACGGGTCCAGTTTGAGCCCCACCATCTTTAACGATTGCAAGATAGACAAACCTTTCATTTCCCGTGGAACATGGACCATTCGTACCAGTTGGGTCTTCGTAACCGATGCAGATGAATGCGCCTCGGTCTTCGCCAGATGCCCTATTCAGTAGCGCATCGTAATATATGTCGAATTGAACTGTGAATGTCCCTGTCTGGGCGTTGAACTGTTGCGAAAGATATGTATTGTAACTCAATGTACCAGTGATCTTCGCCTTCTTACCTGTGTTGCCAGCCACATTGGATTCATCTAGAGTAAGATAAGTGGGACCGTTAACCCCGTCCTTTCTGCTCTCGTACCAATCTTGACCAGGACCATCAGCCCGCAAATCAGCGTGGTCGTTGCTGTTGTCAAAGTTTGAATCCACGAGTAGGATTTGAAGGAACGTTGCTGTAACAGACTTGCTTCGGTCCATGGTTATCGTGGCAGGGTTTGTTCTGCCTGTTAAGTCTCCGTCCCAGCCAGAGAAAGACCATCCGAGATCAGCAGTTGCAGTAAGCTCCACAAGAGTCCCATAAACGTAGGGTCCAGTTGGACTAACATCAACGCGGCCTTGACCGACGATGGTGATGAACAAGGTGTACTGATCCTGAGTGAAAGACGCGGTAATCTCGTGGTCAGCAGTAACAGCAGGGAAAGTGTACACGCCATCAACTACATCACCACGAACTGAAACACCATCTACCAGAACATCAGCTATTTGATAGCCAGTGTCAGGCGTGATCGTAAAGCTTGGAGTAGCACCATAAGTCACAACAGTCGTGCCCGGACTAATGACGCCATTAGTGCCCTGAATAACAGTTATAGTGAAAGTCTCAACCGCAAAGCTCGCAGTAATCGTGTGATCAGCAACAACGTTAGTAAAGGAGTACCCTGTTACGGGGCCAACGGGCAAACCATCCACCAAGACATTAGCAATCACGTAGCCCGTATCAGCTGTAATAGTAAACGATTGATCCTCTCCATGATTTACAACCACGCTACCAGAAGGATCTATCGACCCGCCAACACCGGCAGAAGCAACAATTGTATGCGTGACTGGCGTAGCTGGGAAGTACTGGTTTATAGCGTATGCCACGTTGACTCCTTGCTGTCTCAAAGAGGAAATTGTCCATGTGTAGAGGTGAGGTGTGGGTTCAAATACAAACATGGGATCGTAGATAATGTTCCATGAGATGTACTGTCTTGCAGTGCAGTCGTTCTCAGAGCCTGTGCCAGGGGTCGAGGCGAACTGAGTGTCGAAATCTGTCCATGCGGACAAGATGCTGAAGAAGGTGTTTTCTGGCGGTGAGTATACGTAGTTGTACCAGCTGGTGTCGTCCATTTGGCTGTGCCAATCGATGAAGAAATCTATTCCATAGGTTGTGTCAATTAAGATTATATGCTCTCTAATGAGGTTAATCTCAACAGTTTCACCATTCATCCAGTCTCTGTTAGCGTTTCTATTTTCTGAAGTACCTCTTGACTTGCCGAGGTAGACTCCGTCTGGGTTCACCATAGGCGCGATGTACCAGACAAAAGCGTCTCTCATTCTCTGTGCATCCTCATTGTCTGAAATAAGGAAGTCAATCATTCCTTGCAGCATGTAAGAGCTGCAAGTTTCAGCGGAGTGCTGCCTGCCGATTATGTAAATCACTTTTTTGCC
>Ga0209102_1000639_pt1 | contig 21919 bp, 22 predicted proteins | sample ConPoolayeHmetaG_FD_185483 | JGI IMG/M metagenome (GOLD analysis project Ga0209102, IMG submission 185483) | Hot spring microbial mat communities from California, USA to study Microbial Dark Matter (Phase II) - Cone Pool mat layer H metaG... ...
GTCATTAATTTTCAATTATAAATTACTAATTATCAATTTTTTTGCGCGGTTTTTACGCTCAAAGTGCGCTCACTAATGTTCTTTCTCACCACCCCATAATTAATAATTGATCATTAATCATTAAGAATTAATTAAAACTGACTTGTCAAATTATAAATCGGCATAATTACCGCAATTATCAAAAACCCAACTCCAACTCCTAGTATAATCATAATAAGAGGCTCAATCGCCGTTGTCAAGCCCTTCACCGCCGCCTCTGATTCTTGTTCGAAATAAGCAGAAACCCTCCCTAAAACTTCATCTAACTTTCCTGTCTCTTCCCCAACTGTAATCATTTGCGGTAAAATGGGGGGGAAAGCTTCGGTTCTGGCCAAAGCGGCTGCCAGAGATAAACCCTTCTCTACCTCTCTGCCGGCATCTTCCACTGCTTGTTCATAGACCACACTTCCCAAAGAACGACGGACAATCCGCAAAGCATCGACAATTAAAACCCCTGCCCCCACCAAAAGACCCAAAGTCCGAGTAAATTCTGTCAATATCATCTTTTGTCTTAAATTGCCAATTATCGGCAACTTAAATAAAATTTGGTCGTACTGTCTTTTAAATAAGGGGTTTTTAAAAAGCGTTTTTAGTGCCGCAAATAATCCAAAAATCATTAGGAACCCTAACCACCAAAAATTAGTGGCAAACCTGGAAATGCTTAAAAGAATTTTTGTCGGCGCCGGCAGTTCGGCCTGAAATTCTTCGTAAATGGCGGTCATTTTAGGAATAACAAAAACAATCATAATCCCTGCTACTACAATCATCCCACTAATAATAATTACCGGATAAACCATTGCTCCTTTTACTTTACTTTGAAACTCTTTTTGCTTTTCTAAATTATCAGCCAGTCTTCCTAAAACCTTCTCCAAAACCCCTGCCGCTTCTCCCGCTCGAATTAAAGCCACGTAAATTTGGTCAAAAACTTTTGGGTGTTTTCCCAAAGAAGAAGCCAAATCTCCTCCCCCCTCTACATCCCGCAAAATCTCTCCCACTATTCGTCTCATACCCGGTGACGCTTGAATCTCAAGAATCTCTAAGGCCTCGGTTACTCGTAGGCCGGCAGTTGTCATCGTCGAAAGCTGGCGAGTAAAATTCACTTTATCCGCAAGAGTAACCCGGGCGAAAACTCCTCCTTTTAACTCATTAATTAAACTTTCTTTTTTAGGCTTTAGAGAAATTACTAAGAAACTTTTTTCTTGAAGAATTTTTGCCGCCTGTTTTTCGTCCCTGGCTTCAACTATCCCCTTAATTGTTCCTCCTCGACTATCTTTTGCTTTATATTCAAATTTTCCCATCTGGTTATTTTCTCCTAATCAATCTCATTAACTCTTCCGGTTGCAAAGCATATGCTTTAGCCGTCTCGATGCTAATTTTTCCCTGCTTAACCAAACGGGCTAAATCCATCTCTAAAGTTTTCATTCCCAACTCCGAAGAAGTCTGAATAATATTGTCAATAAGATGAGTTTTTCCTTCCCTAACAGTTGTTTTTACCGCCGGGGTGGCTAGTAAAATCTCCATCGCTGGGATTCTCCCTCCCTCTAAAGACGGCAAAAGACGTTGGGATAAAACTGCCTCCAGGGTATTTGACAACTGCATCTTTACTTGTTCCTGCTGGTACTCGGGAAAAACATCCACTATTCGGTCTATTGATTGAGCAGCAGAATTTGTATGTAAGGTGGCAAAAACCAAATGACCGGTTTCGGCAATTGTTAGGGCGGAAGCAATGGTTTCATAATCCCTCATTTCTCCAATCATCACAATATCCGGATCTTCTCGTAAACATGAACGAAGGGCAATCTGCCAAGAATGAGTATCCGCTCTAATCTCCCGCTGGGAAACAATTCCTTGCTGATGAGAAAAAACATATTCAATCGGATCTTCAATGGTGATAATATGAACCGGCCTGTTCTGATTAATCTCCTCGATAATCGCCGCTAAAGTGGTCGACTTACCGTGACCGGTTGGTCCGGTTAGCAAAATAAATCCCTGTTTAAGTTGAGTAAATTCATGACAAATTTTAGGCAAATTAAGGTCATCAATTCTAGGAATTACTAAAGGAAGAAGTCTCAGGGCTGCAGCGACTGTTCCCTTTTGGTGATAAGCATTTACCCGAAATCGTCCCTGATCTTGATAGACAAAAGAAAAATCAATTTCTTTATTAACCAGAAAGATCTCTTTTTGTTCATCATTAAGAAGGGATAAAACCAGAGTTCTGACTTCTTCTTTGTCTAACACTGTTTGTCCGGCAACTGGAATTAAAACCCCATTTACCCTTAAAATTGGCGGCGAGCCAGAAATTAAGTGTAAATCAGAAGCTTTTTGATTAATCGTAATTTCTAAAAGCCTATTTATTTCCATCTTATTCTTGGGCGACCCTTAAAATTTCCTCTAGGGTAGTAATCCCTTCTAATGCCTTTAAATAGCCATCCTGTTTCATTGTGACCATCCCTTCCTCCAATGCCTGTTTTTCTATTTCTTTTGCCGGCGCCCTTTCTAAAATTAGTCTAGCAATTTTTTCCGTGATTGGCAAAACTTCAAAAATTCCCACCCTTCCCAAATAACCGGTGTTATTGCAAGTGGCACATTTCTTTCCCCGCCCAAGTTTAATTTCTTTTAATGGAGGTAAAAGCTTGCCTAAAACTTTTTTAATATCTTCAGCCACTTCTGGGGGAGGCTTAAATTCTTCTTTGCAGTCAGGACAGATCCGCCGACAGATTCGCTGGGCAACCAAACAAGTTAAAGAAGAGGCTAATAAAAACGGCTCGGCTCCTAAATCTAACAAGCGGGGAATCGCCTGGGCAGCATTATTGGTATGTAAAGTCGAGAAAACCAAATGACCAGTTAAAGAAGCTTGAACTGCCAATTCCGTTGTCTCCCGATCTCTAATCTCACCAACCATGATAATATTCGGATCTTGGCGCAAAAAACTTCTCATTCCTGAAGCAAAAGTTAATTTCGCCGCCGGATTAACTTGAACCTGGTTAACTCCGGGAATTTGGTACTCAACCGGATCCTCCAAAGTAACAATATTTACTTTGGGAGTATTAATTCGTGATAAAACAGAATAAAGGGTCGTTGTCTTCCCCGAACCGGTTGGACCGCAAACAATGATTATACCATGAGGCTTTAAAATTGCGTCTTCCAAATTTTTCAACGCCCTCCCCCGTAACCCTAACTCCGGCAAATCAGGAACACCACCGCTTTTTTTCAAAAGCCTCATAACAACTTTTTCTCCGTGAACGGTTGGCAAACAAGAAACCCGAAGGTCAACTTCCTGGTCTTCGGCTTTAAAATTAAACCTTCCATCTTGGGGTACCCTCTTCTCATCGATCCGCAACCCTGAAAGGATTTTAATTCGGGAGACAACGGCATCATGAACTGTCTTGGGTAGGGCAAGTTTTTCATGAAGAATTCCGTCAATCCGATATCTTACCCTTGTTTTTTCCTCTTGGGGCTCGATATGAATATCTGAAGCCCTTGCCTTTATCGCAAATTCCAAAATAGTACTGACAACCCTAGCGATTTTTTCCTCGCGAATAACTTCTCCTGGCCTGACAATTTGGGTTGGCTTAATTTCCGCCGGTTTAACTCCTACTTCTCCTAAGGCGGACTTAATTTCGGCAACCAAACTTTGGCTATAATTGGAGGCTATTGCTTCTTTTATTTTAGTTGGGGATGAAATAAAGGGTTTAATTTGGGTTTTCGTCTTTTTTCTCACAAACTCCACTGCTTCTAAATCCAGGGGGTTTGCCATTGCTAGTGAAAGTTCATTTCGTTGAGCATTGTAGTCAAAAGGAATTAGATTATATTCTTCAGCCACTGCCTGAGAAACTAAACTCAAAGCCTGAGGAGAAAAAGCTGTTTCTAAAAGATTAATAAAAGGAACATTCCAAAGCTCGCCTTCGGCCTTGGCGATATCTTCCTCCGAAGCAAGATTTTGCTCAATGATAATCTCTTTTGCCGATTTACCAGTGTTAACCTGCTCGAGTTTAATTTTTTCAAGCTTTTTCGGGTCTAAAACACCTTTAGAAGCTAAAATGTCAGCAATATCTTGAGCAGGTGCCATTCTATTTTTTATTATTATCAACATTATGTTAAAATGTCAATGGGATGATTCACAGCATTCTTATTATTGGCGGAAATAAAGAAAAAAGGCGGGAAAAAGCAAGGCAAATTGCTGAAGAAAACCTTGGAAAACCATTATCATTTTCCCATCCAGATTTTCTTTTAATTGAGGGTATAAACTCAATTAGTATCGCCCAAGTAAGAGATTTAGAAAGAAAATTGGCCCTAAAACCATACGTCGCCTCGCTTAAGATAGCCCTCATTCATGAAGCAGAAAAGCTCACCTTGTCCGCCCAAAACGCCCTGCTTAAAACCTTAGAGGAGCCGCCAGGAGACACGCTAATCATTCTTACTACTCCCCAAGCGAGTTTTCTTTTGCCAACCGTAGTTTCCCGTTGCCAGATTATTAGACTAAAAACGGAGTTTCACCTCGAAGGTGAGGTTTGTCCGCCAATTGGCGGAGCACACCTCCGAGGTGTAGGGGCAGGAGAGCGGTTAAAAATTGCCGCTTTATATTCTAAAGACAAAACTCAAGCGATAGAATTTACCCAACAACTACTTTTATCTTGGCGAGAGGTGATGTTAAAAGAACCCTCAGGGGAAATGGTAAAAAATCTCCACCATATTCAAAACACTCTTCTCATGCTTCAGGCAAATGTCAACCCCCTCTTAGCCACTGGAAATCTTCTTTTGACCCTGTTATAATAAAGATGTGGAAGAATACACTGCCAAGCAAATAAGAATCCTCGACGGTCTACAACCAGTAAGGCGCCGGCCGGGAATGTTTATCGGCTCGACGGACACGAAAGGTCTACACCACTTAATCACAGAAATTATCGACAATTCTGTCGACGAATCCTTGGCTGGCTTCGCTAAAAATATCTGGGTCACTCTAAAAAAGGATGGTTCGGCAAGAGTCGAGGACGACGGTCGAGGAATCCCCGTCGATAAACATAAATCTGGTCTTTCTGCCCTAGAGGTAGCCATGACCAAGCTTCATGCCGGAGCGAAATTTGACACCAAAACCTATAAAGTCTCTGGCGGTCTTCACGGTGTTGGCGCCGCGGTAGTTAATGCTTTAAGTTCCTGGTTTGAAGTTGAAGTTCACCGCAATGACAAAGCTTATGTTCAAAAATACGAAAGGGGTAAACCAATAACTCCTGTTAAAGCGATCGGTAAAGCAGAGGGAACAGGAACGATTACTACCTTTTTGCCTGATAAAAAAATTTTCAAAAATATTGCTTTTAATTATCAAACAATCGAAGAATTAATCAGGGAAAGAGCTTATCTTATCCCAGGCTTAAAATTTCATCTTTACGATGAGAGGGAAAACCGTGAGGCTCACTTTTATTTTGAAGGAGGAATCCGCTCGCTCGTTACCTATCTTAATCGCCAAAAAAAAGTCCTTCATCCTCCAATATACATTGCAGGACAAACGAACGGAATGGCAGTGGAAGTGGCCATCCAATACAATGACGGCTATCCGGAAAATGTCCAGTCGTTTGTCAATGTTATTAATACCAAAGATGGAGGAACCCATCTCACCGGCTTCCGTATGGCTTTAACTCGAGTGATAAATGACTATGCCAAAAAAATTGGGGCAATCAAAAATGGTGATGGATTCACGGGGGATGACGTTAAAGAAGGTTTAACAGCTGTAGTCGCGGTGAAAATTTCTACCGACAAAATCCAATTTGAATCGCAAACCAAGGCCAAACTCAATAATCCTGAAGCCCAAGGATTAGTAGCGACTTTCGTTAAAGATGGATTAGATACATATTTTGAGGAACATCCCGCTGAAGCTCGACGAATTGTAGAAAAGGTAGCCTTAGCGGCAAAAGCACGGTTGGCTGCTCGAGCTGCTAAAGAAGCGGTAATTAGAAAAGGAGAATTAACAGGCATGGCCCTCCCAGGAAAACTAGCTGATTGTCAGGAAAAAGATCCTGCTTTATCCGAACTCTTCATTGTTGAAGGAGATAGCGCTGGCGGTTCGGCAAAGCAGGGGAGAGATAGACGATTCCAGGCAATTCTTCCTTTGGGCGGAAAAATCCTTAATACCGAAAGGGCCCAACTTGATAAAATAATTAATTTTGAGGAACTAAAAGATTTAATCATTGCCTTGGGAATTGGAATAGGGGAGACTTTAAACGCAAAAAAACTCCGCTATCATCGAGTGATTATTATGACTGATGCTGATGTTGATGGAGAACATATTGCCACTTTGCTTTTAACTTTTTTCTATCGTCATTTGCGGCCAATCATTGAAGGTGGATATCTTTATATTGCCCTTCCCCCTTTATATAAAATTCAAGCAGGCAAAGAAATTTCTTATGCTTACTCCGAAGAAGAAAAAGAAAATATAGTCAAAAGTCAAAAGTCAAAAGTCAAAAGTCTAACTATCCAAAGATATAAAGGTTTAGGAGAAATGAATCCGGAGCAATTATGGGAAACAACAATGAATCCGGAGAAAAGAATTCTTAAAAAAGTAACTATCGAGGATGCCCAAAAAGCAGACCAGGTTTTTACTATGTTAATGGGTGCAGAAATTCCCCCGAGAAAAAGATTTATTCAAACTCATGCAAGGTTGGCAACTTTGGATGTTTAATTAATTAAAGTGTATTGTTTAATAAATTAAACTAATGAAGCTAATTAATCTTTTCCATCAAATACCAGTAGGACCAAATCCCCCAAAAGTAGTTCATTGTATAGTGGAAATTCCAACTGGTTCTAGCAATAAATATGAATATGATGAAAAAATCGGCGTATTTAAATTGGACAGGGTACTTTACGGCGCTGTTTTTTTTCCAACCGAATATGGAATCATCCCTCAAGCCTGGAGTGAAGAAGACGATGACCCCTTAGATATCATGGTATTTTCTTCCTTTCCTACCTTCCCCGGCTGTATCCTAACTTGCCGGCCAATTGGGGTACTGCGAATGGTTGATTCAAGAGAGCAAGATAATAAAATCCTTGCTGTTCCTACCAATGATCCGAGATTTGAAGAAGTTGAAAATCTTTCCAATCTTTCTCCACATTATAAAAAAGAGATTGCTAATTTTTGGGAGAATTACTCTGAACTCCAACCAAACAAAAAAATTAAAATTCAGGGCTGGAGTAATAAAGAAGTGGCTTGGGAAATTATCAACAAAGCAGTAAAAAGTTATCAAAAAAAGTTCTCTGTTCAGACTTCCCCTTAGTATGGCTCAAAATATTGGTCAAATAACATCAGTAGAAATTACTGAAGAAGTAAAAAAATCCTATTTGGATTATGCCATGAGCGTTATCGTCGCCCGGGCGCTTCCTGATATCCGCGATGGTCTAAAACCAGTTCACCGGCGAATTCTTTATGCGATGTCCCAAATGGGGCTCACTCATACGGCAAAACACACCAAAAGCGCAAAAATTGTAGGGGAAACAATGGGAAAGTACCATCCTCACGGCGATATTGCTATTTACGACACTCTTGTCCGTTTGGCTCAAGACTTCTCAATGAGATATCCACTTGTCGATGGGCAGGGAAATTTTGGTTCGGTTGACGGCGACCCACCGGCAGCAATGAGATACACAGAAGCTCGTCTTGCTCCAATTGCCCAAGAACTTTTGGCTGATTTGGAAAAAAACACGGTGGAAATGAGAGATAATTTTGATGCTACCCTAAAGGAACCGGTTTTTTTACCGGCAAAACTCCCCAATCTTTTACTCATGGGTTCTGAAGGAATTGCTGTCGGAATGGCCACTAAAATTCCCCCTCACAACCTTAAAGAAGTCGTCGACGCCTTGGTTTTTATGATCGAAAGGGGCAAGATTATTACTCCAGGAGTTGAGATTAAAAAAATAGAACTTAATGAAGAAAATTTAGCCAATTCTGCCCTCGCTGCTCGCTTTGAGTCAGAAACGTCCACCGAACAACTGATGCAATTTATTAAGGGTCCTGATTTCCCTACTGGTGCTTCTATTTATAACAAACAAGATATTGCCCAAGCCTACAGTACCGGTCGGGGTAAAGTCATTATTCGAGGAAAAGCAACAATCGAAGAAACCAAAGACAATAAGTTTAGAATTGTCATCAACGAAATTCCTTATCAAGTAAACAAGGCCCAGTTAGTAGCAAAAATTGCCTTGTTGGTCAAAGAAAGAAAAATTGATGGGGTGGCTGATATCCGAGATGAGTCTGACCGCCATGGCCTGCGAATAGTGTTAGACCTTAAAAAATCTGCTAAACCCCGCTCGATTCTTAACAATCTTTATAAACATACACCCCTACAGACAAGTTTTCCTTTCAACATGGTTGCTTTGGTTGACGATGTTCCTCAAACCCTAAATCTTAAACAAATTCTACTGGAATTCATTCGTCATCGACAAAAGATAGTCATCCGCCGGACTGCTTTTGAGCTAGAAACAGCCAAACACCGTATTCATATTTTAGAGGGCCTCAAAATTGCCTTGGACAATCTTGATGCTGTCATTCAAACAATCAAAAAATCTTCTACCGTTGAAATTGCCCGGACTAACTTAATGAAGAAATTTAATCTCTCGGAGATTCAAGCCCAGGCTATCTTGGAGATGCAGCTGCGAAGGTTAGCCGCTTTGGAAAGAAAAAAAATAGAAGACGAATACAAGGAAGTTGGCAAACAAATTGAATATCTTACCGGGTTACTGATTGATCCGAAAAAAATTCTTAAGGTTATCACCAAGGAGCTTTTAGAGCTTAAGGAAAAATACGGAGATCCTCGAAGAACAAAAGTCTGGGCTCAAGCAGTGGAGGAGCTCTCCGAAGAAGATTTGGTTCCTAAAGAAAATTGTCTAGTAATCTTAACGAAAAGTGGTTATATCAAGCGATTACCCACAGGAACCTATCGTTCCCAAAGAAGGGGAGGAAAGGGAGTTTCCGGAATGACTACCAAGGAAACCGATGAGATTTTGTATCTATTCCTCTGTGAAACTCATGACAATATTTTGTTTTTCAGCAACAAAGGCCGAGTTTTCTCCACCAGGGCTTGGGATATCCCTGAAGGTTCAAGACAAGCAAAAGGTCAGGCGGTAATTAATTTAATTAATATCGACCAAGAAGAAAAAATCCAATCTGTTTTGGCGATTAGCCAGGCGGAAAAAGAAATTAAATATCTTTTGATGGCAACAAAAAAAGGAGTCGTCAAAAAAACAGAACTTCAAAAATTTGCCAGTATCCGCAGTTCTGGTCTAATCGCCATCAAGCTAGACCCCAATGATGAACTTTGCTGGGTAAAACCAACAAGCGGCAAAAACCAAGTATTACTCGTCTCATATCTGGGAAAATCAATACGTTTTAAAGAGACTGACATCCGACCAACAGGCCGAAATACCCGAGGAGTAAGAGGAGTTCTTTTAAAGAAAGGGGATTGGGTTGTCGGTATGGAAGTTCTTCCTATCAAAACAGAAAAACCAAAAGACCAGCGTCGGAAATTCTTTCAAGATATTTTAGTCGTCATGGAAAAGGGATTAGGCAAAAGAACAGCAATAAAAGAATATCCGGTCCAGAAACGGGGAGGAATGGGAGTAAAGGTGGCTAATGTAACGGAAAAAACAGGAAAGGTAATCTGCTGTAAACTAGTCAATCAAGAGGTAAGTCAGGTGATTTTAACAAGCAAAAAGGCCCAAATTATAAAACTGCCATTGAAGAATGTTCCCCGCTTAGGCCGCGATACCCAAGGAGTAATTTTAATGCGCTTCTCAAAACCTAACGATACCATTGCCGCCGTCGCTTGTTTGGAAAAGTGAACTTTATCTTCCTTTCCCGTGGAAAGTTTCGTGAATTTGGCGAAGTTGACGGTTGGTAACATGAGTATAGATTTGAGTAGTAGCAATATTTTTATGCCCCAACATTTCCTGAACACTGCGGATATCTGCCCCAGCCATCAGCAGATCGGTAGCAAAAGAGTGACGCAGGGTATGAACGGTCGCATCAACCGGAAGCCTTGCTTTCTTAACATATTTTTTAACTATCCGTTGAATTGAGCGGGCAGTCAACCGAGAGGGAGTAGTGGCAAAACGAATAAAAAGAGGTTTCAAGTTGTCAACTCTAACATCTAGATACCTCTTTAACCATTTTGCCGCTGACGGGGAGAGAAAAACCACCCGTGGGCGTCCTCCCTTGCCAACAACCCCAAATTCTCGCCTTTTAAGATCAATTTGATCGCGATTTAACTTCACCAGTTCCGAAACGCGCAGCCCAGTGGAAAAAAGCGTTTCCAAAATTGCCTTGTCTCGTAGGCCCCGAGGAGTAGAGATTTTTGGCTGAGCCAAAAGGCGGGCTACCTGATCGGTGGTGAGAAACTTTAAACTTCGACTTTCCGCCTTCGGTAGATCAACTTTTTCCGGAGGAATTATCCTATAGTCATTTTTAATTAACCACTTGAAAAAAGACCTCAGGGCTATCACATGATAAGCTTGAGTGCTACGAGACAACGTAATACCATTTGGGGCGGTAAATCGAGCTAAAAATATCCTATATCTCTTAATAATTTCCAAATTTATTGAGCTTAAGCTAGCCCTGGAGAAATTCTTTTTCAACCATAAAGAAAAACGACCTAGATAATGACGATAATTGCGCAAGGTTAGGGGAGAGCAGTTGCGGGCAAGTTCAAGATCTTCCAAAAACTCTTCGATGAGTCGATCGATCTCTGTTCTAGACAATTTTTTTTCTAGTTTCGTATTTAAGTTAGCAGGCATATTTATAGCCACAGTTTACACTTCGACTAGCTCAATGTCAAATATTGTGCGACATAGGGTAACCATCTTCAGCGCAGGCGATTTTTACTTGGCTCCGAAGCCGCTAAAACCCCTAAAAAGCCTTTTTTGTTATAAAGATGACTAGTTGGTCATTAAACAGAAACATTTTCGGGTTTTATTATAATTTGCATTTTTGGAAGTGGCGCAAAAAATCAGAGAAATAAGAAAAAAGAAATTTGCAAAATTAAAATAATTTACAAAATATAAAATAAAAAATATTTCGAAGATTAAAATTTTAATTTAAACCCTCCCCCGGGTAGTATACCAAAGCAATGTCGCAAAAGCTACATTGTGCGTCGTCGTCTCGCGTACCCCTTTTACTCTCCTCCGCCATCTATCTTTCTCTTTTAGGGGATAAAGGAAGCATTAAAATAGCCAAAGCCCGTAATTGTAACCAAAGAAAAAGATTCCCTCCTTGGTAAGGGAAAAGTTTCAATTTCTAACACCAAAGTTATCCACAGTTCCCCGAAGAGGAGTATATCAAAGTATATCAGGTTGGCAATTTCTTCTCAAAACTGCCAGTCTGTGAAAATTATCCTATAATATTTGTGAAAACTGACGCCATTATTATAGGATATAAGGGCGGCTTGGGGGTGTAAAAATTTAAGTCTCCCCTTTCCCCCATCTTGTGTCTGTCGATCTACACGGCGAATTAACCACCCCAATGAGTTGTGAGAAAAATAACTAAAAGAACAATTATTCCCACTCTAACATACTCATTTACTGTTTTTGGGAATAAACGTTGGGCCAATTGCTGTTGCGTCAAGCCTAAACTAATATAAAGAGCTGTTGCCAAACCGAGCGAACCAACAGCAACCGTTACTGGCCAGAAAGAAAGCGCCGTAGCTACCTCTCCCTGAATCAAAGATAAGGCAAAAGCATAAAACCATATTTTAAAGGTAATTTTTTCCTCAAGATTAATACACCAAAGACCTTGAATAACTAAAGGAAAACTAACAAGCATCGCTAGCAAAAAATTTACCCAAAAGGTAAATCGAAATGACAAGATAGTGTCGTAAAGGAAAAATGAGGTTACCAAGGTCAACAAAAAACCCACCGCCTGGGCAGAACGCAAAAGTTGGATGGTCCTTACAGTGGCAATAGAAAAAATATTACCAACCAATAAAAGAATATAAATCCCCAATCCATATAAAATTATTACCGGGATTCTCGTTAACCAATCAGTTGGAAGTAAAAAGTAAAAAAGGCCAACGCCAGCGGTAAATAATGTGGGCAGAACCAGAACTGTAAACCACTCAACGCCGCCTAAACCCTCACTCAAAGACCAAGCAGATAAAAAATAAGCAAGAGCGATTAAAAGAGCAATCGCTTGGTAGCGCCAAGAAATATTGCTGATTTCAATTCCCAAAAGCCCCAAGGATAAAAAGAAAGCACTGATAACGAATTTTTGCCTTTTGCTAATTTTTTCCATCATGAAGCTTTGCCAGAACTTCATTGGGGATATCAAAATTGGCATAAACTTTTTGAACATCTTCATGATCCTCCAAGGCTTCCATAAATTTTAAAATCTTTTGGGCTTTTTGAAGGTCATCAATCACCACCGGCATAATTGGCTGCATAACCAATTCTGCTCCCCTTGGAGAAAAACCGGCTTTTTCAATCTGATCTTTTATTTCTTTTAATTGCTCGGGGAGGGCAAAAACTTCAACCGCATCGCTCGCCTCCTCCACATCTTGAGCTCCAAAATCAATAAGTTTTAAAATCTGGCTATCAACATCACTCGCCTTCCCCACCGTCAGCAACCCCATTTTCTTAAACTGATAAGAAACCGCCCCCGGACTAGCTAAACTTCCCCCTCCTCTCTCAAAAATGTTTTTTATTTCTGCCGTCGTTCGATTTTTATTGTCAGTCACTGCCTCCACGATAACGCCGACACCCTCCGGTCCATATCCCTCAAAAGAAATTTCCTCCCACTTTTCTTGCCCTTCTTTCCCGCTTCCTCTTTTAATTGCCCGCGAAATATTTTCTTTTGGCATATTGGCCTGTTTTGCCTTTTCTATCGCCAAGCGCAGCTTGAAATTTGTTTCCGGATCGGCTCCATCACGAGCGGCAATAGCAATCGCCCGGGAAATTTTGGAAAAAATTTTCCCCCGCTGAAGATCGGTAGTTTCTTTTTGTCTCTTGATGGTTGCCCAATGAGAATGTCCAGACATAGCAATATTTTACCATTTTTCTGTTAACCTTTTCCAATAGTCTTCCCCCAAAATCAAGATTACTTCTGCCCGGTGGCTTCCTAAATCTTCTCCTCCCCACTGGCAACGAAAAATTTCCATTAATTTTTTTACCGTATAACTTTTTTTAAATTTTTTCTCACCTCTTATCTGGCATTTTCCATTTTCCGTATTCCCCATCTCTACTACTCTACCGCCGATATTTTTTATTATCCTTGCTCCCTTTTCGGCTAAACCTGAATGGGAAGTACCGTTCAAAATAGCAATCGTCAAATCCTCTTGACGGATTTTCTGGTCCTTTAAAATCTCCTGAGCAATTTTTTCTGTTTTTTCCGGCTCGATTTCAAATCCTTCGCTACCATCAGGTAAAATAGTTTTTGCCAACACCCCTGTTTTTTCCAGCTCGACTACAACAACTTTATCCTGCCTAATTTTTCTAAATTCCCACCAAAGTCGAAGCAAATCCCATTTTGTCAAATTTGTCTGTCCCCCTTTCAATAAGAGCCTAAAGGCAGCAAGAATACCATCTTTAGGTTTATCTTTGGAAATTGGAAATTGGAAATTGGAAATTGCGGCGAAGCCGTCAACCGGTATTCCTAAGCTCTCCTGAAGGCTATCTGCCAAAAGCTCACCCCCACGGTGATTCTCTATCTCCCCAAGTTGATAAACCGCTTCTGCTCGATACTGCCCATAACCATGAATCACCTCAATAAAAGTTTGGGATGGAAGGAATAAAACAACCGCCTCTTGCTCCGGATCATTCAGGGAAAAAATAAAAATCTGGGGTTGACAAAAGACTAAATTAATCCTATTTTTCCCATCCCAAACGCTTTTTGAAAACGAAAGATAAACCCTATAACCAGCAACCAGAAAAAAAAGAAGAAAAACAAGAATTAGGAGTTTTTTCATTTCTTTAAATATTTTAAAGCGTTTTCTAAGTCTTTAGGCAAAGAAGAACAAAACTCAATTAATTTACCCGTTGCCGGATGAAAAAAACTTATTGCCGAAGCATGAAGAAACTGGCGTGGGCACCAGTAGCGGTCCGCCCGAGCCGTTTTTCTTCCAGCATAAAACTCATCCCCAACAACCGGATGTCCAAGATATTTTAAATGAACCCTTATTTGGTGTGTTCTCCCCGTTTTCGGACTCAACTCAAGCAAGGTAAATTTTCCTAATTTCTTCATTCCGAAGGAATCCCGCGAAGCGGGCATATCATAGTATCTTAATATCTTATACTTAGTTTCCGCTTCCCTTCCTCCTAAAAAAATCCCAAATTTCTTTCGGTCAAATGGACTGCGACTAATTGGAGCCCGAACTGTTCCCTCCGCCGACTCCACCCTTCCGTGAACCAGGGCAAGATAGCGCTTTTTTACCCTTCTTTCCTTAAACTGACACTGAAGATTTTCAAAAACCTTAGGAGTTTTTGCTACTAAAATAACCCCCGAAGTCTCCTTATCTAACCGGTGGACAATTCCGCTCCGATACCTTCCTAAATTTTCAATTTTAAATTTTAAATTGCTTTCTATCCAATCTTGAAGAGTAAGTCCTTTTGTTGTTTGACTTCGATTGGCAACCAAACCCGCAGGTTTATCTAAAACCAGGAAAAAATTGTCTTCATAAAGGATTTTTGGGCTTTCACTTTTCTTTCTTTTTGGCACATTCAGCACAAAGTGTTGTCTCCGGCATTATTATCAACCGATCAGTGTCAATCATTCTCCCACAGACTTCACAGACCCCATACTTCCCTATTTTAATTCTGGAGAGAGCCTTTTTAATTTGAATTAAGCGGCGGTCGGAATGGGCCTGAAAAGCGGCTACTTTTTGGTGACCAAATTGCTCGGCGGCATCGGTATCAGGGGAAGCATTATCCATTACCCGACTGGTGTCTTTAAAGGGGTCCGCCTCTGAAAGATTTTTTTTCCTTATTTCGAGTCTTTTGGCCTCTCGGGCAAGAAACTCGCCTATCGGCTTTAAAATGCTCATCGGAAATTTTACCTGGAATTTGGTGGTTTTTTCTATTTTCTTTTCTGCCATATCCACATGGCGCTCAGCACCACTCCCAATGAACTTAGAATAATCTCTAACCAGTAAAAGTATAACTTAGTTTCCTTTAAAAACGCAAGTAGGAAATTGGTAAAAAACATTAAGCCCAACGAAGTGAGAGTAATAAATCCTGGGGCTTGACTTTTATACCAAGTCCAGGTTCGCCATTGTCTTTCGATTCTAAGTAAAAAAAACCAGATTAGAAAAAGAAAAATTGCCATAAATAAGGAAATTGGGTGCTGACGTAACAGACTACCGGGGAAAAAAACTCCCCAGGGCATATTTGTTGGTTTACCCGAATTTGCTCCATCAAAAAACGCCCCTAATTGAACCAAAACAAAAAACGGTAAAATTCCAAAAGTAACCTCATCGGCAACTCGCCAAAAATCCCATTTTTGTCGTCGAGAAAACCAAAATAAACCCAGGAAAACACCAGTAATTCCTCCCCAAAAAGAAAAACCGGGATAACGACTAAAAAGAAACCAGCGGGCAAAAAATACCCCAAAATCCTCCCAATTTTGGAAAATAAAAAATAGTCTGGAAACCAAAAACCCGCAAACTGCCAAAACAATAATCCCATCAATAATCTTTTCTTCCCTAAAACCCAAATCTTTGAGTCTCCGCCAAATGATAAAAGCCGCTAGGAAAAAACCTACGGCAAGAAAAAAGCCAAACGTATAAAAAGTGACTGGTCCTAAAGAAAACAAAACCGGTAACATTGACAATAATCATACCACGTTTTATACTTTATTTCACCTATGCTTGTAATCACTCATGCCCTGGTAGGGGGATTAGTTGCTACCAAAATTTCCCATCCAATCATTACCTCCCCCCTGCTTTTCTTGACCCATTTGTTTTTAGACCGTATTCCCCACTGGGATTTGGGTACTGACTTTAGAAAAAGAAAGAAAGTTGTCAATTTTCTCTTGGGACTAACAGACCTTTTAGGAGGAATTGGGGCTTGTTGGCTTATTTTCCAAAAAACTTTTCCTCTCAATCCCCTGCTTTGGACAGGGGTATTTTTTAGTTTGCTCCCGGATTTCCTAGAATTCCCGGCCTTGTTTTTAAACTGGCGATTCTTTCCTTTTGATAAGCTGGAGTTTGTTCATTCTCATTACTTCCACCGAAAATCAAAATTTCCCCAGGGCCTAATTCTTCAAATTATAATCATCGGGGTAATTCTTTTTCTTGCCTAATCAAAGATAAATCTGTTAAAATAGAGAAAGCAGGTTTTTTATAGGCCGAAGTGGCGGAACTGGAAGACGCGTACGACTCAAAATCGTATGGAGGCAACTCCATGGGGGTTCGACTCCCCCCTTCGGCACTTTCCTCAACTAATTACTCTCCCCTTTTTGTCTCCATAGCGTAAAATCTGATTCGGTCTCCACGGAAAGATGGGATCTTGACAAGATATATACATTTGTGATATACATCTGGTGATGTTAAGGACGCAAATTTATTTACCAGAAGATTTTCATTCCCAACTTAGCTGGCTTGCTGCTAAGTTAGACGTGTCTATGGCAGAAGTAATTAGAATGATTCTAAAAAATGGACTGAAAAAAAAGGAAGAAATTCTTGCTCCAGGTAATGATTTGTGGAAACTGGCAGACTTAAAAATTAAAGGCGGACCAAAGGATTTGGCAAAAAATTTAGATTATTATCTATATGGCAAAAATTAGAAAAATTTTGGTTGACGCCGACGCCTTGGTCGCTCTAGCAAAACCAGACGACTCGAATCATAAAAAAGCATTTAAAATAGCCAAAAAGATAAGGAACAATATTCTTTTTATTACTCCATTTACTATTCCCGAAGCGTCAACAGTAATCTCCTATCGCGTTTCCCAAAGAGCAGCAAAAATCTTTCTTATGGCTGCTCGAAAGAGAAATTTAGTCGAGCTTGCCTTAAACTCTGAAGCAATAAAATCAGCAGATGAAATTTTTCTTAGCCAAAAAAGAAAAGGAACTTCCTGGATTGATTGTTTGAATACGGCAATGGTTAAAATTAACTCCCTTGATGGGATTTTTTCCTTTGACAAATTTTATTCAAGGGTAGGAATAAAACTGATAAGCTAACTACTCTTCTCTTTTTGTCTCCATAGCGTAAAATCTGATTCGGTCGCCACGGAAGCGGAAACGAAGCCGGCGTAAAGGACCATTGCGGTGTTTAGCAATTTCCAACTCGACATTTTCCAAATCTTCCTCATCCTCCCGCCATAAAAACATCACCACATCGGCATCTTGTTCAATACTGCCGCTCTCGCGTAAATCTGCTAACTGGGGCCTTTTTCTGCCCCTTTTTTCAACTTCTCTCGAAAGCTGGGAAACTGCCAAAAGAGGAATTTTTAACTCCCGGGCAAGATTTTTTAATCCCATGGAAATCTCCGAAACTTCCTGAACCCGATTCTCCAACTGGCGAACGCTTCTCATCAACTGCAAATAATCAACTACCAAAAGTCGCAAACCGTGCTCGGCCATCAGCCGCCGCGCCTTGGTTCTCATTTCTAAAATCGTCATCGCTGGCGTATCATCAATAAACAAAGGCGCTTCGGCCAGTTCTCCCATTGCCTCAGAAAGCCGACTAAAGTCTTCCTCCCCCAACCGACCGGTTTTCAGCCGCCAAGCATCAATATCCGCCTGGGAAACCAAAAGCCGGTCAACTAACTCCTCTTTACTCATTTCCAAAGAAAAAAAACCAACCGGCAGTTTTTCCTTAACCGCTGCATGTTGAGCTATTCCTAAGGCAAAAGCAGTTTTCCCCAACCCGGGGCGAGCGGCTAAAATCAGTAAGTTTGAATTTTGCATCCCCGCTAAAGTATCGTCCAAATCCTTGAATCCCGTCGGTACTCCCCGCAATCCCCCGGCAGTTTTATGAAGTTCATCCAGCCTATCAAAGCTTTCTGCCAAAACTTCTTTTACTGGCAGAAAAACTTGTTTTAGGTGTCGTTGCGACAAACTAAAAATTGCCTGTTCGGCTTTATCCAAAACGGCCGTTGCTTCTTGTCCTTCATCAAAAGCTGTCTCGGTGATTTTTGCCGCCGCGGAAATCAACTCCCGCTTGGTATAATTATCACGAACTATCCGACCATATTCTTCAACATGGGCAGCGGTTGGTACCTGGTTAACTAAATTTGCTAAGTAAGCCGAACCACCAATTTTGGTAAGGAGTTTTCTTTTTTTAAGCTCATCTTTAAGGGTAACAATGTCGATCGGTTTGCGCTGCTCATAAAGATCCAAAAGGGATTGATAAATCAAACCATTATTCTGATCATAAAAATGCTCCGGCCGCAAAAACTCGGCTACCGCAACAATAGCATCCTTGTCTATTAAAATCGAACCTAAAACGCAGGCTTCGGCTTCTTCGGAATGGGGGGGAATTTTAATTTCTGGCATCCAAAACAACCACCTGCCCTTCTTCGGGTAAATTATCTTTAGTTATAATCAATTTTGGGAGTGGTTTTATTTCTTCGGCTCCCATTAGTTTTAAGAAATCTTTTGCCCCGGGAAGTTTATAGAGCATAGGAATCGTGATTCTCGGCTCTACCTGCCCCACCGTCTCCGTTGCCCCAACTGGAACAAAAAGAACATCCGCTCCATTAACTTCTTCAAGTTGAGTTTCGCTCAACTTATGCGTCAAATTTCCTAAATGAACCAGGCGCACCCCGTCCATATCAATTATATAAATAGTGTTTCCCCCTGAAAAAAATCCCGCGATCGAAACCCCGGAAATTTCATACTCTCCTGGCCCGGTAACAACGAAAGGCTCGGGTCGGCGCTTGGTTCCTTTAACTAAGGCGGGATTAATCTCACCGGCCTTCCTATCAGAAACGGTAATAATATCAGCAAAAGTTTTAGCAAAAGGGTCGGTAATTAAAATCACCTGCTTGCCTTTTATTCGAAAAGAGGATCGACCAAGAAACTGAATTTCCATTGTTTTCAGTTTAACAAAAAAATTTCGTCTTGACAAGTAGGGTTTTTTAGGTTATATTGTTAATAACAAAATGCGAAAAGAAGTCTTCATTGCCATTACTATAGGCTTTGCCCTTGGACTGGTAATTACTTTTGGGATTTGGACAGCAAGCAAAGCTTTGAAAGAAACTGCCCCCAAAAAAGAGGTCCCACCTCAAATAACCGAAGAGCAATTACCTACCCCAACCCCCCAGGCTCTGTTAGTAATCACCTCTCCTGAAGATAATTCTATCAGCAATAAAGAAAAAATCGAAGTTTCTGGAAAAACCTCTGCGGGCACAACCGTGGTTGTTCTTTATGAAGAAGGAGAAAAAATAATTGAAGCAAACAGCGAGGGAAATTTTACCACCGAAATTACTTTAATCGAGGGTAGTAACGAAATCACAGTTTCTGCCTATAATAAGGAAGGCAATGAAGTTAGTAAAACATTAAGTGTAGTTTATTCCACTGCCGAACTATAAATGAAAACTCAAAACCCAAAACTCAAAACTCAAAAGTTATTAGGAGTATTTGTTTTTCTTTTAGGGTTTTTAATTCTTAATTCTTCCTCTGTTCGAGCATTACCCCCTCAAAATCCTACTCCTATTCAAGAAAGAGAAAATTGGGCCACTTCTGAAGGAAAATTGGAAGAAAAAATTCAGCAAATCAGGGAAGCAGTTAAAGAAAGGGTCCGGGAAAAAATTGAGGAAGTCAAAAGAGATGTCTCCCGAGCTTATGTTGGAGAAATTACCCAAATTGGTGAATCTGATTTCACCTTAGACACCCGCAGGCAAGTCGCCCAAATCAAAGTTACTTCAGAAACTAAAATTATCGGCAAGAATAAACAGACTCTGGAGTTCAAAGAGCTAAAAGTTGATAATTTTTGTATTGCTATGGGATATCCGGTAGAAAACGGGATCTTGGAGGCAAAAAGAATTGTCGTTATTTCTAAACCAAAACCTCCAGCCCGAGAAGTGGCAGTTGGCCGAGTAACTGATATTTCCGCGGAAGAAAAAATTCTCACTGTTAAAAACGACAAAAAGGGATTAATCTATACAATTCAGGTGACAGAAAAGACAATAATTACCAAAAAGGGAGAGAAAGGAATCGAAAAAGTCAAATTTTCGACGATTGAAATCAACGACTGGATAATAGCCATCGGCACGCCAACGGTAAACGAGGAAAAAATAATCACTGCTAAAATCATTCATGTTATTCCCGGAAAAGCTCTAGAACAAGAAAAACCTACTCCAACCCAAAAACTCTCCCCTACTCCTGAAGAATAGTTTTGTGGTATCATTAAACAATGGAAAAAACTAAATTCCAATTAGTAAAGGGCTTTCGGGATTTTTATCCCCAGGATTTGGCAGCAAGACAGTGGCTTTTTGGCAAAATAAGGAAAGTCAGTCGGCGTTTCGGTTATCAAGAATATGAGGGGCCGGCATTGGAGTCATTAGCACTTTATGCCGCTAAATCAGGTGAGGAGCTGGTTAAAAAACAAACTTTTGTCCTAACTACCCGAGGTGGGGAAAAATTGGCTTTGCGACCGGAACTGACACCAACTTTAGCCCGAATGGTTGCCCAAAAACAAGCAGATTTGCCAAAACCAATCCGATGGTTTTCTATCGGTCCTCGCTGGCGCTACGAAAAACCCCAAAAAGGGAGAACAAGAGAATTTTATCAGTGGGATATAGATTTGCTGGGATGGGAAACTCCGGAAGCAGACGCAGAAATTATCGCTATTGCCGCCGAATTTTTCAAGGCAGTTGGCTTGACTCCAAAGGAAGTTGTTATCAAAATTAACAATCGCCGGCTGATGGAAGAAAAACTTGATTTTATTGAGATCCCCAAACAAAAAGTTCCCGAGATTTTCCGAGCAATTGACAAAAAAGAAAAAATGACTAACAAAGAATGGGAGGGGTGGCTTAGGGAAATTGGACTTGATAAACTACAAATTAAAGACCTAAAAAGAATTTTGCAGGACAAAGATTTTGCCGGCGAATCAGAAGAGCTTACGGCTTTATTCTCTACTCTTTCGGATATGGGAGTAGACAAATTTGTAGATTTTGACCCAACTGTCGTCCGCGGGTTGGATTATTATACAGGCACAGTTTTTGAAGCTTGTGACCGTGAGGGTAAATTACGGGCGATTTTGGGCGGCGGGCGGTATGACAATTTAGTTGAAATTGTTGGCGGTTCGCGAATTTCCGGAGTTGGCTTCGCTGCCGGAGATAAAGTTATTGAAGAGGTTTTGCGAAAATTTAACAAGTGGCCGACGCTAAACCCTGTCCCAACTAAAGTTCTGGTTACTGTTTTTGAAGAGGGTTTATACCGAGAGTCGTTAAAAATCACAAGACGATTGAGGAAGGCAGGGATTCCTAGTGAACTTTATTTAACTCCGGATGGGCTTAATAAACAACTTAAATATGCAGATAAAAAGGGAATTCCTTTTGCCGTCATTCTAGGGCCGGAAGAAGCAGAAAAAGAACAAGTAACAGTGAAAAACCTCACTACTAAAACGCAAAAAACAATTTCCCAAACAGATCTTTTAAAAGAATTCCAACCGTGATAAAATAGAACTATGAAACCTAATATTCATCCAAAGTGGTATCCTAACGCCAAAATTACCTGTACTTGTGGCAACACCCTTACTGCTGGTTCAGCTTTACCAGAAATTAATGTTGAAATCTGCTCTAAGTGTCATCCATTTTTTACCGGGGAAATGAAGTTCGTTGATACTCAGGGGAGAGTAGAAAAATTTCGCTCCAAACAGGCAGTAGCAAAAACAAGGGCTTATGTGAAAAAAAAGACACGTCGGCAAGCAAAAGAAAGAAAAGAAAAAGAAAAACCAAGGACTTTAAAAG
>Ga0209102_1000642_pt1 | contig 21886 bp, 18 predicted proteins | sample ConPoolayeHmetaG_FD_185483 | JGI IMG/M metagenome (GOLD analysis project Ga0209102, IMG submission 185483) | Hot spring microbial mat communities from California, USA to study Microbial Dark Matter (Phase II) - Cone Pool mat layer H metaG... ...
TGAGTTGCCAGGCTTGGAGATTTTGGATAGAATAGCTCCCATCCAAAATGAAAATCCGAGCTCTTCTCAAGGCGATGCGGCCGGCTCAGTGGACAAAAAATTTCTTTGTCTTTGCCGCCATCATTTTCGCCCAGAGATTTTTTGACCTTCTTTTCTTGGTCAAAGCCTCGAAAGCTTTTATCCTTTTTTGCCTCCTCAGCGGCGGACTGTATATCTTCAATGACCTCCGCGACCGTAACGAGGATAGGTCCCATCCCAAGAAATCCCAGCGACCGATCGCCAGGGGAGAAATCAGCCTGACTGAAGGGCTGGCAGCTTTTATCGCTCTTTCGACGGTGAGTTTGGTAGCCGCTTTCTTCCTCCACCGGACTTTCTTTCTCGTTGTCTGTATCTACTTCTTTCTCCAGCTCGGCTACAGCCTGAAACTCAAGCAGGTGGTCATCCTCGACATTTTCGTCATTGCGGCTGGCTTTGTCATTCGGGTTATCGCCGGTGCGGTGGTCATCGATGTTCCCATCTCTTCCTGGCTTCTCATTTGCGCTAGCCTGCTCTCCCTCTTCCTGGCCATGAGCAAGAGGCGTCACGAGCTGGTGCTCCTGGAAAACAGGGCTATCGAGCATCGGCCCATCCTCAAGGAATACAGCGCTTATCTCCTTGACCAGATGATGGCCGTCGTTACTGCCTCGACCCTTATTGCTTATTGCCTGTACACGATCTCTGAGGAAACCGTGGCCAAATTTGGCACGAGAAACCTGGTCTGGACGTCGGGTTTTGTCCTCTACGGGATCTTCCGGTATCTCTACCTTGTCCATCAGAAAGGGAAGGGGGGAAGCCCGGAAGAGATTGTTCTCCAGGACAAGCCTCTCCTCCTCAACATCATTCTCTGGATTGGGGCCATTCTCTTCATCCTCTATTTGAGGAAGTGAAGACTCTTTGGCTCCTTTTCCAGGTGGAAGATGATCACCCTTTGGAGAGTTTTGGCGATGGCGTCCAGTTGGTCAGAGCCAAAGAATTCTACGTCTTCGAGAGGCGGGGAATTTTTTTTTGCCCAGTCGATAAATGCTGGGACAATTGGCAAAACGAGGCACTTTTTTTCCGAGGCACAGGCCGAGCAGCGAACGCCGTCCATCTTATGAGAAAGCCACGCTTCTCCCTCGACTTTGCGGCGACATTTCTGGCAGCGCCTGAAGTCGGGGAGCAAGCCGTTGATTTGAAGAAACCAGGCCTCAAAATAGCGAGTGAGGATTTTCAGCTCGCCCCCCCGCTTGATGGCCCGGAGGGTGGAAAGGAGCAGGCGGAAGACAAGGTCTTCTCGAGCCCGGGAAGGGAAAAATCCCTCGATGAGTTCGGCAAAATAGGAAAGAGTACTCGAGGTGCGGAAATCCCGGTGCAGTTCGAAAAAAGACTCGAGGAGGTCTGACTGGCTGAGCGTAAGGAGTTCGGTTCGTTCTTTTTCGTAATAGTAGAGCTTGATGAGGGACATTGGCTCGAGGCTGCTGCCGAAGCGGTTGCCGAGCTTCCGCGCTCCTTTGGCTATTCCCCGGAGGAGGCCTTTGTCGCGGGAGAAAAAGATGACGACCTTATCTTGATCCCCAACATCGAAACTCCGCAGGACGATGGCTTCACACTGGTCGAGTGGCATTGACGAAAATTTGAACGATAAACTCTTTTACCCTCCCAAGTTAACACAAAAGAAAATGGCACTCAAGGAGGAGAAGGGGGAAGGATGAAAAAGATCAGGAAGCAAAGGTGATATTGAGGGCCTTCATTTTCTGTCTCAGGCTGGCCTCGTCAATTTTCAAATCAGAGGCGGCTCGCCGAATTTCCCAGTTGTTCCTCAGCAGGGCCTGGTGGATGAACCGCCGCTCGAATTGCTCTCGAGCCCTGTCGAGGGAGTAGCCCTCCAAAAAGTCCGCCGCCCCCTCCAGCTCTCTCGTCTCGACAAAAAGGGAAAGGTGGGAGGTGGTGATCTCATCATCCTCGACCATGATGACGAACCTTTCGATGACGTTCATGAGTTCGCTGACGTTTCCTGGCCAGATATACTTCAGGAAAGCGTTCATGGCCTGAGAGCTCATCGTCTTGGGTTTCTTCCCGTATTCGGCCGAAAAATGACGGAGGAAATGGTCAATGAGGAGGGGGATGTCCTCAACTCTTTCCCGCAGCGGAGGCAGAGAAATGGGTATGACGTTGAGCTTAAAAAAGAGATCCTCGCGAAACACCTTCTTGGCGACAAGATCACGGAGGTTCTTGCTGGTGGCGGCGATAATCCGGGTGTTGAACGCCACGGCATCGGTAGAGCCCAACGGCTCAAACTGCTTCTCCTCGATGGCGCGGATAAGCCTGGCCTGGATTTTGAGGCTGAGGTCGCCGACTTCGTCCAGGAAGAGAGTGCCGCCCTCGGCCAGCAAAAGCTTGCCTTTTTTATCCTTGTGAGCGTGGGGCAGGGCGCCCTGAACGAAGCCAAAAAGCTCGGTTTCCATGAGCTCTTCAGGCACAGCTGAGCAATTGACCTCGATAAATTTTTTTTCCCGGCGCGGACTGTACTGATGGATGAGGCGAGCCACGAGTTCCTTTCCCGTTCCGTTTTCTCCAGAAATGAGGACGCGACCGCTCGATGAAGCAGCCAATTGGATCTCTCCTCTCAGCCTCTGGATAGCGGGGCTGTTGCCCACAAGATAGAATCTTGTCTTCATCTTTTCCCGGAGCTGGACATTCTCTTCTTCGAGTTTCTTTTGTTTCAGGGCATTGCGCACGGTCAGGATGACCTTCTCTAAGGAGAGGGGTTTTTCCAAGAAATCGTGAGCCCCGAGCTTGGTGGCTCGAACCGCCGTCTCTATGGTCCCGTGCCCGGAAATCATGACCACCTGCGGACTTTCTTCAGTCGCCTTGATTTTCTTAAGGACATCGATGCCGCTCATCTTGGGCAGCCAAATGTCGAGCAGGACGAGGTCGACATTCTGATGGCGCAGAGCCTCCAGACCCTCCTCGCCTGTTTCTACGGAAGTCACCTCGTACCCTTCGTCCTCGAGGATGCCTTTGAGGGAGGAACGGATGCTGGCTTCATCGTCGATGACGAGAATTTTTTCTTTGCTCATGCCGGAAGCTGAATGATAAATTTTGCGCCGCTGGGAAAGTTGTTTTCCACCTGGATGGTTCCATTATGCTCTCGAACGATTTGGTTGACGATGGCCAATCCCAGTCCTGTTCCCTTTTTTTTCGTGGAGAAATAGGGCATAAAAAGCTTGGCCTTGTCTTCGGCCGGAATTCCCGGACCTGTGTCGGAAACCTCGATGAAAAGTCGCTGTTGCTTTTTTTCCAGCCAGGCTCGGATTTTTATCTTACCCTTCTTGTTCATCGCTTCGATGGCATTGTCGATGAGGTTGATGAAAACCCTTTTCATCTGCTCTGGATCCAACTGAAGGGTCGAGGGAATATCCCGGCTGTAATCTATCTCAAACTCGACTTGGGTAAAAATCCCACGAAAAAGGGAAACGGTCTGGTTGATGAGGAGCCGGAGGTCGGATGGCTTCATGATAACCTTGGGAAGCCGGGCAAAATTTGAGAATTCGTCGACGAGTGATTTGATCGTCCTGGCCTCCTGGATGATAGTCTTTGCTCCTTCCTCGACAATCGCTAAAGAGGTTTGTTCGTTTTTCCGCAGGGTTCTGATGATCCTTTCCGCTGACAGCTGGATCGGCGTGAGCGGGTTCTTGATCTCGTGGGCGACCATCTGGGCCACTTCTTTCCAGGCGGCGATTTTCTGGGCTTTGATGAGCTGGGTGAGGTTGTCGAGGACGATGATTATGCCCGAGAAATCGCCATTCGATTGCTGGAGGGGAGAAAGGGCGAGGGCGATGGTAGTCGTTTGGCCATTAGCCAGGATGTTGATTTCCCTGTCAGCGAGGGCATATCGGTTTCTTAACCCCCAGTCGATGTTCTTGACGATATCCTCGTAGCGAGGGTCGCGGAGGACATCCCGGAAGCTTCTCCCTACCGGGTTCCTCTCCTCAAGGGAGAGCATTTCTCGAGCGGAGGGGTTGATGGTGGTAATGTTTCCTTGGGCGTCCAGCGTTATGACGCCCGTGGTGATGCTGTTAAGGATAGTCTCGATGTACTGCTTACGGTTTTCCAGCTCGGATGTCTTTTGGGCGATTTTTTCCTGGCTGTGCTTGAGGTCGAAGATCATCTGGTTGAAGGAATCAATCAGGGTTCCCAGCTCATCCGAGGCTGGGTCTTCGACATGCACCTCCAGGTTACCCCGAGAGACTTCTTTAGTCGCTGCGGCCAGCTTTTCGATGGGAACAGTAATGCCCTTGGCCAGATGGAGGCCAATCCAGCTTGCGGCAAAGATGAGGAGCACAGTGACGAACATGAGGACGATGACATAAAAAGTCTTGACCGTCACTTTCTGGGGAATAAAGAGACGGTACCTCTGAACATAGGAATTGATGGCGTGGATTTTCTGAGCATAGCTCTGGGGAAAGAACTTGCCAGTGGTGACCAGAACCTTGCCCACACCGGGAAAGCTGAAAGAAACGCCGCGGCGGACCATCTCGCCGTTGCCCATCGACTCGATGCTCCGCAAGGGCTCGCCGAGCTGCGCTCTCGCCACCAGGTCGGCAGGGATGGATTGGTAGTTCTGGAGTGGCAAGTCGGGGCTCAGGTAAGTATAGAGTTCTTCATTACCCAGGAAAATGCCGATTTCATCCAATCGGTATTCGGCCAATTTGGTGCGGATGAATTCCCTCAGGACGAGACGGTTTTCGAGGAGGATGAGCTTCTGCGCCCGGATGTCCTGACTCAACTCAACGGCATAGTGATAGGCATCTTCCTCCGCCCGCGCATAAACACCGTCGGCCAATCCCTTGGTATCCTCGAGGATCTTATCGAGAGGTGTTTTGAACCACATCTCGATGTTTCGGCTGATGAGGTCGCTGGCAAAGAAGAAGAGAAGAAGAGTCGGGATGAAAGAGAGGAGGATAAAGAAGAGCACGAGCTTCGTTTTGAAGTGGGATCCTGCCACTTTCCTCCTTCTTTCGAGGTTGAGCTTGATCAGATAACGCCCGAGGATGAGCAGGAATATCAAGAAGAGAAGGATGACGATGATCTGGAGGGAGGAGAGGAGGACGTCTGTGACGGAGGTCGGAGAGAACTCCTGGGATTCCCGGATGAAAAGCTCGATAGCGAAAAAGAGGAGAATGAGAAGGATGATGACTGCTCCGATGAAACGTGGACCTTTTTTTGAAGGGCCGATCATGACTGTGGAATCCGATTCTCTTCTTCGCCAACGAGAAATTGACGATAATTATCGAGGGAAATCTTGATGCCTTTGCGGACTGCTCCGGGTGGCCCCAATGGTTTACCCCTTTTTCCGTTGATGGAGAAGGTGAGGCCACCGGCATTGCCGAGGTCAAGCACGAACTCCTGGGAGCGGGAAAAACGCAGAGAGTCGCCCTCTCTCTTGATCCCCTCGAACACGCGGACTCCGTCGGCGAAGACTTGAAGCCAAGTTTCGTCAATAAACGAGAGCTCGAGGTCAAGGAAAGGTTGAACCTCGGGTGAAGGCTCCTCGACCTGAACTTCAACCGCCGCAGAAAACGGGTTTGCAGATAGCGTGGAGGATGAGGCGGGAGCCGAGGCCGGCTTTTTTTCTGAAGGCCGGAGGAAGACGAAAAGGAGAAGGGCGATAAGAATGACAAACAAACCCCCCGCCAGCCAGATTTTTCTTCGGCCCAGCCGGCGCGGCTCCGACTCTGGCTTTTTCTCGGCACTGGGTTCTTGGCTTGTCACAGCGTAGCTCTCCAGCTGCTGATAACGATTGAGAACCTGGTTTTCATCAAGTCCGATGGTCCGGGCGTAGGAACGAAGGATAGCTCTAACGAAAAATCTTCCCGGGATGAGGTGGAGTCGGTCATCCTCGATAGCCTGGAGAAACCTCAGGTTGATGCGGGTTGAATCAGCAATTTCCTGGAGGGAAATGCCCCTTAGCTCGCGCTCTCTTTTTAGTTCCTGACCGAGGGAGATCATTGATAAAAATTGTAGTGGAAATCTCCCAAATGTGTCAAATATCTTTGTCCCGATAGAGCCAAGGGTAAAGGACGGTTTTCATTTACCATTTCTTGATGAAGGAAGGTCTTTCTCAGAGAACTGGACAAGGTATAATATAAGATAAATTTGAAAATGGACCAGAGCAAGATCAATCTCGATGAAGCAGTACGGATTCAGGCTGAACTGGCCAAACGGCTGAACCTCGAGTGGCGGGGCGGAAAAATCTCTCTTATCGCCGGCGCTGATTTCAGCTACGATCGAGCCGGGGATAAAATCGCCGCTGTCATCGTTGTCCTAAAGTTTCCCCAGCTCGAGGTCGTCGAAGTTGTCTCAGCGGTGAGGAGGGTGGATTTCCCTTACGTTCCTGGCTTTCTTTCTTTTCGCGAGGTCCCGGCTTTTGTCGAAGCTTTCCCGAAGATCCGTCATCTGCCCGATGTGACTCTTCTCGATGGCAATGGGATTGCCCATCCTCGACGGATGGGATTGGCCTCCCACGCGGGAGTTCTCCTCGATATCCCGACCATCGGTTGCGCGAAGAGGCCGTTTTTCCCATTCCGTCTGCCGCGCCGCCAGCGCGGCGCCTCCACTCAGTTTCGGGATAGGGACGGCCAACGGGTTGGAGACTGTTTAAGGACAAGAACCGATGTCAAACCCGTTTTTGTCTCCCCCGGCCACCGCATCGATTTTGTTCACAGCCGCAGACTCGTCCTGGCCTGTTCCAAATTCAGGATTCCCGAACCCATTCGGCAGGCCCATCTGTTGAGCCAGAAGGTTTTCTTGTCCTAATTTTTACTAAATTTTCAAGAATCGGGCCAGGGAGCTTAAACTCCCCAGGCACCCCATGAAGGCGCTTCCGAGGACCATGCCAAGCGATTGGGAAAGGGACAAATCTCGAAAATGGATGAGTTCCAGGAGGGTTCCCAGGGATTGGCCCAAGTAGAGGGGAAAAAGGCGAACCAGGATGGCCAGGAGAGCGAGGGATAGGAGGCTGCCGGTGATCCCCAAGATCGTGCCTTCGAGCAGAAAGGGAAGCCGGATAAAGGTATTGGTAGCTCCCACCAGGCGAAGGATCTCGATTTCGTCATGCCGGGCCAGGACGTTCAGCCGAATGACGTTGGAGATGATAAAGAAGGAGGCGAGAATCAAGATGGCCCCGAGAAAAAATCCTACTGCTCTTGACAGACGGCTGAGGGATTGCATCTTCCGGACCCAATCGCGGTTGAATTGGACATCCTCGACCGCGGGCAGCTGGCGGATATTTTCGATAAACGCGAGGATGTCCTCGGATTGAGCTGCGTCCTTTTCCAGTGTTGCCTCGACCGAGGCCGGGAAGGGATTCGTGTCGAGGTTACGGAGAATGTCCTCGAGCTCAGGAAAATTCCTCCGGAATCTTTCCAGGGCTTTCTCCCGGCTGACATATTCCACCCGGACAACGCTCGGGGAGGCGTGGAGAGATTTTTCTACCTGTTCGCGTTCAATCAGGGAGATTTCAGGTTTCAAGAAAAAAACGACAGTCATATTTTCTGAAAGCTGTTTGGCAAGAAACTGGAGGTTATTGGATAGGGAGAGGAAAACGCCGACGACAAGGAAAGAAAGCGAAATGATGGTGATAGACAGGAGGTTTCTTGACCTGTACTGCCATAAATTATTCAGGGTGTCGCGGAGAAAATAGCCTATTTTGTGGAGGATGGGAGGACTTCCTTTCCGATGATTTTTCCTCGAAGAAGAAACAAGATTCTATCGCCAAAATGGCGGATGAGCTCCTTGTCATGGCTGCAGATGAGGACTGTTGTTCCCTGTTTGTTGATCTCCTTGAAAACGCTGATGATTTCGAAGGCGAGCTCGGGGTCAAGGTTGCCCGTCGGCTCGTCAGCCAGGAGAATCTCGGGCGTGTTGACAACGGCGCGAGCAATAGCCACGCGCTGCTGTTCGCCATAGGAAAGGTGGGAAGGATAGTCCCACATTTTCTGCTGCAGGTTGACCAGGCGGAGAGCGTTGAAGACGCGGCGCCGAATCTCCTTGATGGGCAAACCGAAAAAGTGGAGAGCAATGGCCACGTTATCGAAAACTCTCTTGTGGAAGAGGAGTCGGAAATCTTGGAAGACAATACCCATCGAGCGCCGGAGCTTGTATATCTGGTGGTCGGGCAGGCGAAGGATGTTAACGCCATTGACAATAATTTGACCCCGCGTGGGGAGGATTTCGCGGAAGATGATTTTGAGCAGAGTGGTCTTACCTGAACCGCTGGGGCCGGTGACAAACCAAAACTCCCCCTTCTTGATGTGGAGGTTAATGTCCATGAGTGCCCATTGACCTGTCTCGTATTGCTTGGAAATGTGATAGAGCTCGATCATCTTGCTTGGCCTAACTTTTTCCGGCTCAACTGCCCATTAGAGAAAATCTTGCCCTCTTTTTTGGTGCTTCACGCTGCGAAAGCGAATGGATTATAGCACATCAGGAAGGGGGGGCAAAGGGGAAGGAGTTTAACGGGAGAAGAGGAACATAAACCAGCCGAAGGCCAGAGCTACCAAGACCATGAGAATGAACAAAGACAGGCCGTATCGTATCTGGCTTTTTCGGTCCTCCCGGCGGAGGAGAGCCAGGACCACAGAAACAAAAAAAGAATAGAGAACCATGGACAAAAGGTGGCTCTCCAAAATCATTTCTTCTTCCCCCTGGCGATGTCGAAGGCATCGAGGGCGATAAGATAATTGAGAAGTCCTGCGCCGGCCACATAAGCTGTCCCGAATTCAAAGGTGGACCGTTCCAAAGCCCCCTGCCCGAAAGCGAGGAGGCGGCTCAACACATAAATTAAAAGGTTACCCAGGTCCGCCAGAAAGGCGAGCAGGGCAAGCGGATTTTCTTTCTTGAAAAGGTTGAAGAAAACCTCCCCAAGATTGTCAGGCTTTTTGAGGTAAAGGGGATAGATTTTTCCGCCCATAGCCAGGCCCAAGCCAGTCATGGCCAGGATAGCGAGGAGAAAGATAGCGCCCCGCCAGTATTTTTTCTGCGTCAGGTGACCGAGGCCCGGGACAAGCCAGCCAGCCAGGAAAAAAGCGAAAGATTTCATTGCTTCAGGTTTAGACATATTAAACGAAACAAGCGGGCAAATCAAGCTTACGAGTTGCGATAATGGGGAAAAAACCGATGGGTCGGGAAAATCTCGCTCCTCGCTCGCCTCTTGCCAGGCCGGGAGGAACCATGCCCGCTTGCAGCTCATCCGGACTTCTCGCCGCCCCTCCCTTGCCCTGTTGCCCCACTTGGTTACAGCGGCTTCAGGCCGGCATCCAGGCTGCAGTCCCCTGAAGGCTTGCTCTTTCTGGTGGCAGTTGAGAAAGCATCATCCACCTGAGTAAAATGGAAGAATGCCGGAGCTTCCCGAAGTCGAAACGGTCGTCCGCTCGCTGGGGCCCCGGCTTATCGGCCAGAGAATAGAATCCGTTCGCGTCCTCTTCCGTCCTCTCCTTCGACAGAGCCATCCTCTTGCCCTCCAAGCATTGAAAGGTGCCCGTATCCTGGGTTTGCGCCGCCGGGGCAAGATGGTCCTTCTCGACGCGACAAACGGGCTTTCGCTGCTTCTCCATCTCAAGATGACAGGTCGGCTCCTGTTGTGTCCGAAGGAAAAAACTCTCGGCAAGCACACTCGCCTGATCATTGCCCTTGGCGATGAGGAGGAGCTTCGGTTTGAAGATTCTCGAAAATTCGGGTTTGTTCGGCTCATCAAGACAGAGAAGGCAGAAGAGGCGGCAGAACTCAAGAGCCTTGGCCCCGAACCTTTAGAGCTTGGAATGAAGCGCTTCTGCGAGCTCCTTCATCACCGGCGGGGTCGACTCAAGAGCCTCCTCATCAACCAGAGTTTTCTGGCCGGAATTGGCAACATTTACGCCGATGAAATCTGTTTTGAGGCGAGGCTTCATCCCTCTACGGAGGTCTCCCGATTGGGGCATAGGGAGAAAAGAAGGCTCTGGTCCGCCATTCGAACTGTCCTCACCAATGCTGTCGCCGCCCGGGGAACATCCATTCGGGATTTTCGGGATGGGGAGGGCAGGGAGGGGGGCTTCCAGGCGTTCCTTCGCGTTTATGGCCGAGAAGGGGAGGCCTGTTTCTTTTGTGGCGCCAGGATCAAGAGGCTGCGATTGGCCGGCCGGAGCACCCATTTCTGTCCGCGCTGCCAGCGAAAAGGCCGCTCCTCTGTTTCTTCTTAGGAAGCTCTAGAACATCGTCTCTGCTATCGTTAGAAATGAACGCTATGGGGGGACCCCGAACCACACCACCCCTCGGGTGCACTCGCTATCGTGATAATTTGTTACAAGATGAAGCACTTTCGCTTGATGATAATTCTCTATCGGCAAATCAGGGGCGATAATCGTTGTTGACATGGGGAGTGGCTCTATTATAAGGTTTAGTTCTTGCTTGCTGAGATGCATGGGTTTTTTCGGTAATGGCGCGGCCAGAGCGACGAGCTTGCGGGAGAGGAGAGAGAGAATGGATTTTTCGAGTTTTCGTGATGTTATTGAGTTTGCCATCCAAAGGGAAGAAGAAGCGGCCCGCACTTACGGCCGTCTTCTCAAGATGGCTAAGGACCCTTCGGCCCGGCGGCTGCTCGAGGACCTGAGGCAGGATGAGAGAAACCATAAAAAAATCCTCCTCGGAGTAACCAAAGTCAAAATCGACGCCGCGGCCAGTAAAGACGTCCGGGATTTGAAGATGAGCGACTATCTCGTGGCTGAACCCCTCACGACGGAGATGAACTTCCAGGATATCCTTATTTTTGCCGCCAAGAAGGAAAAGAAAGCCGTCGACCTTTACCAAGAGTTGGCCAAAAAGGCTAAGACAAATGAACAGAAAAGGCTCTTTGAGTTTTTGGTCAAGCAGGAGAAATCCCATAAGCTTCGTCTGGAGATTGAGTACGAAAAGCACGTTCTCTGGGAAGATTGAACCCTTCGCCAGCGGCTATCCCGGTCATCGAACATACATCCGGAGAAAGGAGAACGCCTCATGGACAAATGGGAATGCACAGCCTGTGGGTACATTTACGACCCGGAAAAGGGCGACCCGGAAAACGGCATCAGGCCGGGCACGCCGTTTGAGAGTCTGCCTGAAGATTGGGTTTGTCCCCAGTGCGGTGTGGGTAAGGAATTTTTTCAAAAGGTGGGCTGAGCCCAGGAGGGGGTGGGGATGAAAGTCATTGTCATCGGTAATGGTTTAGCCGGGACCATCGCCGCCAAAACGCTGCGGGAGCTGGATTCAGGGGTAGAAATCCATATCTTCGCTGAAGAGAAATACCCCTACTACCCCCGGCCCAACTTGATTGAGTTTATGGCCGGAAGACTTCCCTATGACCGTCTTTTTGCTTTCTCTAATGATTGGCACATTCGGCAGAATATCCATATCCACCTGGAAAAGCCCGTCACTCGCATTTTTTCTGAGCGCCACCAGATCGAAACTGCTGATGGCCGAAAGGAAGATTATGATGCCCTCCTCATCGCCAACGGAGCTTCTTCCTTTGTCCCGCCCATTGAGGGGGCTGATAAGCGCGGCGTTTTCACGCTGAGGACGCTGGATGATGCGCAGGCCATTCTTGAGTATCTGAAGGACCATCCGAGGGTTGGTATCATCGGGGGCGGACTCCTCGGGCTGGAGATTGGCCGAGCCCTTAGCTCGCGAGGGGCGGAGGTCGAGGTGGTCGAATTTTTTGACCGCCTTCTTCCACGCCAGCTCGATTCAGAGGGAGCTTCTCTTCTCAAGAAGCAGGTCGAAGGATTAGGGATTCGCGTGCGGCTTGGGGTGGCGACGGAGGAAATCTTCGGTCAGGCCGAAGTGGCCGGCCTCAGGTTCAAAGGAGGGGAGGAGATGGCCATCGATATGGCCATTGTCGCTGCCGGTGTGAGGCCGAACCTTGCTCTTCACAAGGAAGCTGGACTTCAAACCGATAAGGGCTTGCTCGTCGATGACTATCTCCGGACCAACTTGCCGGCCATTTTTGGGGCTGGCGACTGCATCCAGCACCAGGGGAAAATCTACGGAATCATTCCCGCCGCTTTTGATCAGGCACGGACTGTGGCTTACAACATTCTCGGCCAACCGAAGAAATACGAAGGCTCTATCCCTTCCAACACCCTTAAGGTCATCGGGCTCTACGTTACCTCGGTTGGACTCGTTAACCCAGAGGGCCCTGGCTACCAAGAAGTGAGGAAGATGAAGGAAGAAGAGGGGGTTTACAAGAAAATTGTCCTCAAAGACGGAGCGCTTGTTGGCGCTATCTGGATGGGAACAAAGAAAGGAGTTAACGAAATCATCTCCGCTGTAACGAGCAAGAAGAATGTCAAACGCTGGGTTGACGCGCTGCTCGAGGATAGCTTCGATTTTTCCCTCTTATGAAAGGAAAGAGAATTCCTCTCGTTCTTGGGACGTTCTTGGCGCTTCTTGCCGGGACGGCGTTCGGCCAGTTCAAAGCCAGTGGCTATCTGGCCTTTCAGTTTGAAAAAGGCGACAGCGAGAGCGCTTTTCCCGACGGGACGTTTCGGGACACTCAAGCCGGGCTCATCGTTACGGGCCAGACGGGAAACTTCTTTTTCTATAACCTTGAGGCAAGGCTCAGGAGCGAAGCCCAAGCGGTGATCGAGGAAGCCTGGGTGGCGCTTCAGCCGTCGGACGCTTTCAGCCTTAGGATGGGGCTCTATCTCGTCCCCTTCGGGAAATACAATCGGTCCCACAGGCCGCATGAAACGCTCTTTATCCAGACGCCGCTCCATCTCGAGGCTCTCTATCCGGCGAGTTGGCGGGATATCGGGCTTTTTGTTGAAGGCCGAGTTGGCGTCCTTAATTATTCTGCCTATCTGGGAAATGGTCTTGGCGAAGCTGCCGAGCTCCGTGGCGGTCAGCAGTTCGAGGACAACAACGCCGATAAGGCGAGGGGTGGAAGGGCGAGCCTGTTCCTGAGCCAGTCCTTTGAAGTCGGGGTTTCCTATTATCGGGGAAAATATGATGAAGAGAACAGCCGCCGTTTGATTCTCCAGGGAGTGGATGTCAGCTGGAATGACGACCCCTTTCTCTTCTTGTATGAATATGGTAAAGCCTCAGCCGATAATCCCGGGGATTATCCTCGCGGGGTGACTGAGGGTCATTTTTTTCTTCTTTCTTTGAGAATCGGAAGTTTCACCCCCCTGGTAAGCTACCAGAAGCTCAGCCTCGATGATTCCTATCATGGTCCCGGGTTTGAACCCGGCGTAGGACCTGGCTCGGGCCTTTCAGCCCGACTGAGCCGCTGGGCTTGCGGCATTGCTTATACGCCGGCACCGGGACTTTTCTTCAAAATAGAGTATGATTTCAACCGCGAGACTGTAGGCTCTCTCCAGAACGATGCCTTTCTCGCCCAGGTGGCGCTTCGTTTTTGAGCTTGTCGAAGCCGTTGGGTTCTGATAAAATCAATGCTCTGCGATTCATTCCGCCCGGTCGGACTGCTACCCGGATGAAGTCCTGAGGAAGGATTCCTATGGCCAATGTCGTCGTCCTTGGCACCCAATGGGGAGACGAGGGCAAGGGCAAAGTTGTTGACCTCCTTACTCCTTCTTTCGATATCGTCGCCCGCTACCAGGGCGGCCATAATGCTGGGCATACCGTCTACCTGAATGGAAAAAAGCTCGTCCTCCATCTTATCCCTTCGGGCATTCTCCACCCTGGCACGACTTGTCTCATTGGCAATGGGGTGGCCTTTAGCCCGCCGGCTTTTCTTGAAGAAGTGACGACGCTCGAATCCCTTGGTATCCCTGTTAAGGGTCGTCTGCTCGTCAGCCGGCAGGCGCACTTGATCCTTCCTTATCATCCGCTCTTGGAAAAAATCGCCGAGGAGCAGCGGGGCGAAAAACGAATCGGGACAACCAGCCGTGGCATCGGTCCTTCCTACGAGGACAAAGTGGCGCGCTGGGGCATCCGGGTGGGAGATTTGCTTGATTTCGCCGTCTTTAAGGAAAAATTGGCTGCCAACGTGGCTCAAAAAAACATCCTCTTCCAGTCCCACGGGCTACCCGCTTTGGACGCGGAAGAAATCTTTAGGGAATTCACTCGTCTTGTGCCACGGTTGGAGGGATACATAGGAGATGTCTCCTTTTTCCTTGCCGAAAAGATGAAAGAGGGCAAAGCGGTCCTTTTTGAAGGGGCGCAGGGGGCCCTTCTGGATATCGACCACGGCACCTATCCCTTTGTCACCTCTTCCAACGCTACGGCCGGCGGGGTCTGCACCGGTCTGGGTATCGGCCCGACCAAGGTTGACGCGGTCCTTGGTGTGACCAAAGCTTATACGACCCGCGTCGGCGGTGGGCCATTCCCCACCGAGCTTGCGGATGAACGCGGCCGCTGTCTCTCCGAACGCGGCAACGAGTTCGGAGCGACGACAGGCCGGCCGAGGCGCTGCGGGTGGTTCGACGCCGTGGCCGTTTCCTATGCTTGCCGGGTCAACGGGGTCGAAAGGATTGCTCTGACCAAACCCGATGTGCTGGATGTGTTTGAGGAGATCTTCGTTTGCACGGCTTACCAGTACAGGGGTGAGAGACTTTCGTCTTTTCCCACGGACCCCTGGATTCTTGAGAAGGTAACTCCCGAGTATCGCCGGATGAAAGGATGGAAAAAGTCCCTCCACGGGCTGACCGACGTTGCCTCTCTTCCAGGTGCTTTCCTGGATTACGTCCACCTCATCGAGGACTTGATTGAAGCGAGGGTGGCGATCATCTCGACAGGCTTCGAGAGGAGGGAGACGATTCTCATCGACAGCGCTATCAAGGACCTCGTCGACATCGAGAAGGTCAGGGCAGGGATTATCTAATCGGTTGAGCCGAACAAAGGAGGCATGACAATGCGCCTTGGAGCCAAGACTAAACTGGAAGAATTACTAAAAAAATATCCCTTCCTCCTCGATTATCTTGTCGACCTATCGCCGAAGTTTTCCAAACTCAAGAATCCGATCTTGAGGAAGACCGTAGGCCGGGTGGCCACGCTCCATCAGGTGGCTGGCTTTGGCGACGTATCTTTTGAAGAATTGGTGGAAAGAATTCGGGCAGAGGTCCGGCGGGTGGTGGGCGATGAGCTTGAAATCGAGCCCGGCGAGGCTACTGCTGAGCCCCTCGCTAAACCTGTGTCCAGCCGGGAGACCCGGCTTGAGATTCTTAAAGATATCATCCGGGAACTTCATCGAGGCGGTAACCTCGAAGAGCTCAAGAAGCGGTTCGCCGAGCTCATCCGGGATGTCAGTCCGACGGAGATATCGGAGATGGAGCAGCAGCTCATTGAAGAAGGAATGCCGGAGGAAGAGGTTAAGCGGCTTTGCGATGTTCATGTCCAGGTTTTCAAAGAATCCCTGGAGGGCCAACCTCTCCCGTCATCGATTCCGGGACACCCTCTCCATACGATGATGGAAGAAAACCGCGCCCTGGAGAAGGTCTTGGCACGCTGGAATGAGCTTCTCCAGATTTTAGAAGCCAAGGGAGAGACAGGCATAAAGGAAAATGAGCAGGCGCTTCTCCGCGTCCTCAACGACTTAGCTCCAATCGAGAAACATTATTTAAAGAAAGAAAACCAGCTCTTCCCGTTGCTCGAAGCTAAGGGAGTGAGCGGGCCATCGAAGGTCATGTGGGCCATTCACGATGATATCCGGGCTCGCCTTCGGCGAGTCCGCCAACTCGTCGACACGGGCAAGGCTGAGGAGCTCATTGCTCTTGGCAGGACTCTGAGCCAAATGATTTCTGACATGATTTACAAGGAGGAAAAAATTCTCTTTCCCATGAGCCTCGAAACCCTCGATGAAAGAGACTGGGCCAGAGTCAAGAAGGGCGAGGAGGAAGTTGGCTATGCCTGGGTCGAGCCGGGCAAGGAATGGCAGCCAGGCGTTGCTGTTGAGAAGCTGCCACCCGTGCCAGGATATGGGCGGCCAAAGAGCGAGATTGAGCTCGACACTGGCTCGCTCGACGTCGAGACCATCAACCTTATCCTGAAGAACTTGCCCGTTGACTTGACTTTTGTTGACGCGGAGGATGTCGTCCGTTACTATTCAGCCTCCGAGGAGCGAATTTTCCCGCGGAGCCCGGCTATTATTGGCCGGAAGGTCCAGAATTGCCATCCGCCCGCCAGTATCCATATCGTCAACCGCATCCTCCAGGCATTCAAGGAGGGCCGGCGGGATGTTGCCGAATTCTGGATCGAAAGTAAGGGAAAGTTTATCTATATTCGGTATTTCGCCCTTCGGGATAAGGACGGCGGTTATCGCGGCTGCCTCGAGGTCAGCCAGGATGTCACGTCCATTCGCGGCCTTCAAGGGGAGAAGCGCCTCCTCGACTGGCAGGACTAGTAGTGTGAATGCAGGACAGGGTCTCTGGCTGATATTTAAAATATGCATTATATAGGCAATTATTAATAGTGATAGTATAATTGATTAGGTTTATGGAAAAGGAATGAGATATCAGCGGGTAATTTTGTACGTCTTTTTTTTGATATCCATAGCGAGAACCGCCTCGTCTGAAAAGGATATCAAAGATCTCCCAGAAAAATACAGGAAATGGCTCGAGGAAGATGTGGTTTATATCATCTCTCCTCGAGAAAAAGAAGTTTTCCTCGCCCTTGATAATGACAGAGACCGAGATCTCTTTATTCAGGCATTTTGGAAGCAGCGAGATCCCGTTCCTTTAACGGACATCAATGAATTTAAAGAAGAACACTATCGGCGCATTGAGTATGCAAATAAGAACTTTGGAAGGCTATCGACTGCTCCTGGCTGGAAAACGGATAGGGGGAGAGTCTATATTACATTAGGTCCGCCTGTATCTATTCAGAGATTTGAAGAATCTTCCTTTGCTTACCCAGTCCTCGTTTGGAATTACCAAGGAATGTCAGTTTTTGGCCTTCCGGATTCATTCAATATCGTGTTTTTCAGGAAATACGGATTGGGCGATTATCGCATTTATCACCCTGTTATGGATGGTCCCCAAAGCTTACTTACTGCGGTTGGAATTGATCAAACAGATCCTTCTCAGGCTTATCAAGTCCTTTATGCGCAGGCGCCTGAACTGGCTCAACTTTCCATTAATTTAATTCCAGGTGAGCCTCTTTCGGAAGACATGCCATCGCTAAGGTCAGAACAATTATTGTCCGATATCAATTTGGCTCCTTTCAAGTCAGTTAAGGAGGAATATGCCCTTAAGTTTTTTCAATATAAAGGAACTGTTGATGTTGATTATTCTGTCAACTATGTAGGAAATGACTCTGTTGTCCAAGTTATTAGAGATGAATCTGAGATTTTCTTCATCCATTACCTCATTGAGATGGACAGGTTCTCGGTTCAAGTTCAGGATAATAAACTCATTACAAAGTTGATTGTCAACGGGAAAGTATCAGATGGCGATGGTCGAACAATTTTTCAGTATGAAAGAGCTATTCCGATTGAGCTCGACCAAGCACAAGCCAAGGAGATTAGAGGGCAAAAATACTCTCTGGCAGATATATTTCCTATTATTGAGGGTAACTATGTACTCAACATCTTGGTTAAAAACGAAGCTTCCAAAGAATTTACATCTATTGAGAGGAGCATTAATATCCCAGAGCCTAACTCATTGCAGATGAGTGCGTTGCTCTTAGCTTATAAGGTAGAAGGAGATCTGTCAGACAAAGCAAAGGCGTTCAAGATTGGAAGTTATCAACTCTTTCCAACTGCAAGTCATGTCTTTGGCAAGGCTGACAACTTAATCATTTTCTTTCAGATATTTAACCTTACGAATGAACTAAGAGAAAGGGGAACTTTGAGAATCAACATCGAAGACGATGATAAGGTTCTCAAAATCCTGCGGAAGAAAATAGATGAAAATCACGGCAAGAATTTCTTTTTGGAGGAATTTTCTCTGAGCGATGTGCCGCCAGGCTATTACAAAATTAAGGCAAGTCTTTTAGGGGAGTATGATAGAGAAATTGCTTCCGAAGAAAGCCACTTTTCGGTATCTCAGTTTTCAACTTTGCCGCGGCCATGGGTTAGTTACAGCGTTCATGCTTCTCTCAATAGTCCCGTTTATTATTCTATGTTAGCGGATCAGTTATTTAAGAAGGGGGAAAAAGATAGAGCTAAATTGATAGCTGAAAAGGCATATCAGCTGAATCCAGAATCTATCAGTCTTGCTATGAATTTCGGCCGAATTCTTTTTAGTCTTAAGGAATATAAATCTGTCATCAATGTACTGACTCCTTTTCTTCTCAGAAATCATTACGAAACGCTCGAATTGCTGGCCAGGTCTTGCCATGCTCTGGGCGATTTGAATAGAGCTATATCTTATTATAATGAATACCTTTCTCACTACGGAGCGAATTTTTATATACTTAATTTCTTGGGGGAGTGCTATTACCGTGTGGAGAATATGCAGGGGGCTTTAAGGGCTTGGCAAAAGTCTCTTGAGGTAAATCCGGACCAAGAAGAGATTAAAAAGATGGTGGATATGCTGAAGAAGAGAAAATAGGAATTTATGCTCTATTGGTGAGGTTATGAAATGGAAATAAGGAAGGTTCAAAGAATTGAATTGCGGAAAGATGCTATGGTGAAATATGGAGTTCTTTCCTTGTTGGCTTTGGCGTTATTTGTCGCAAATCTAGACGCTCAACTGGGGCTCGGTGACGGCAGGATCAAAGGGATGATTTACGATGAATCAGGCCAGCCGATACCTGACGCCCAGATAGAGGTTATGAATCTTACTTATGAGACGAAATTCGTGAGCGCTTCAGATAAAAAGGGACGCTGGGCGATTAGCGGATTGGCCTCAGGTTGGTACAGAGTTACCGTAAAAAAATCAGGCTATCAAGACGCAACAGTAGAATTTCAGCTGAGCCTTATTGGCCAGAAGGTTCACACACTGGATGTGACTTTGCACAAGGAGGGTGAAATACTCATGCAAAACACGGCTGGGCAAAAGCCTCCTGCCCATGCCGTGCTTCTTAGCGAAGGTATCGAGCTTTACAATCAGAATCGATATCAGGACGCACTCGATAAATTTGAAAGATTTATCAAAGAACAGCCTGAAATTTACCAGGTTTATATAAATATTGGGAACTGCTTTCTGGCTATGAAAGACTATGGAAGAGCCATTGATGCTTACAGCAGGTTTATAGACAGGGTTAAATCAGAGAAAGGAGCTCTTGAGGGCGATGAAAATGTTTCTCGAGTCCTCGCCACTATCGGCAAAGCTTATCTTGACCAAGGAAACATTGACAAGGCCAAAGAATATTTTAGGCTGGCCGTTGATACTTTTCCAAATGATGCAGTACTAGCTTATAATGTCGGAGAGATATGTTTTAATCAAAACGAGATCGACCAGGCTATCGAGTATCTCTTAATCGCCGTGAAGATTAAAGGAGAATGGCCCGAGCCGCATTTAAAACTTGGCTACGCTTATTTGAACAAGGGAAAATATAAATTGGCTTTGGAGAGTCTTCATAATTTCCTCAAGCTGGCTCCAAACCACCCCCAAGCGCCCAGTGTCAGAACTCTGTTGCCTCGATTGGAAGAACTAGCTAAAAAAGAACAAAGTAACTTCTTTTAAGGAACACATTAGAACAAAGAGGGCATGAGGAGAAATCTCTCATGCCCTCATTTTTTATCGAATCAGTTTTCGATAAAAATGCCTCACCTAAAATTTCCAGGTGAATCCAACTCTTCCGTTTCTTGGAGGAAACAAGCTTCGTGGTTTTCCAAAGGCCGATGTGCCATCTGAATACTTCGCATAAGGCTGCTGATACACATGGTAATAATATTCTGCGTTTAGCGCGTTAAATAGATCGAACTGAAATTCAAGCTGAGAGCCGCGGATCTTAAAGGCTTTGGCGATGCGGAAGTTCAAATTCCAAGATAAGGGCTGGTTGCGTATGCCCCTCTGCTCCAAGAGTACCTCGGGATATCCTGTCCCCCTGTAAGGCCGATCAGCCTTTGGGATATCAGATGTCGATATCATGGCATGGTAGGGAAAGCCAGACATTACCCGCAAATCTGCCGTCGCGTTTATTCCCCATGGACCGAAATAAGTAGTCATGATTTTCCCTTGATGCTCTCTCATCCACTGTCTTCCCCACATCAGAGGATTTTCAATATAGGCTGGGTCTGTATCCATGTTGTAAGCGGGGAAGCCAAAGAGATCGTTGGAACCGTGGCCAGGAAGGTTGCTCTTGCTGTTTTGGTAGGTATAGGATGCAATAAGAGACCAGCGGTGAGTGGGCAGCTTCTTGAGGACGATGATGAAGAGATGGTCTCTTTTCTTGGCCCACGTGGTATTTTTAAAAGTCATTTCGGTGTCCGGTAATCGGTCTACTTGCGTCCAAAGACTAATTGTCTTACCAAGCCATGGATCTGTCCATTTGTACTCCTGATAGGTATGTTGGGTTGAGGACTCGATATGATATCGATTATGATCCTTCCTGTAAATGTAATCAACATCGATGGCAAACTGGGATCCGAGTTGGCGAGAAAAGCCTAAGTTATAGGTAAAGTTGTTGTTGAGTTTAATGTTCGGGTCGACTGGAATCGGGTCAGAATATCGATAGACAGAGACAAGATTTTGGGGCTGAGCAATGAGCGCAAGGCGAGCTTTGATGTTTTCAAAAGTTGGATTGAAGTCTTCAGGTGGAAGGAAAATAGAATAAGTGTATTGGTCGGCGTTTCCGGGGTAGCAATAGTAATAGGTTTGAGTAAGTGGCTTGTTGTAATACACACCGAAACTGCCACGGACGAGCGTCTTTTGGTCGCCACTCAAGTCATAAGTAAACCCGATTCTTGGCGAAAGTACGCTGAAACTGGCAATATCTCCGGAACCCCTGTAATTGCGGGCATTAAACCTTGGATTCTCATACCTTAGTCCAAGATTCACATGAAGCTTCTTGGTTGCCCTAATATTGTCCTGGATATAACCGCGAAAGCTTTTGATTGTTCCGAGGAAATCCTGATCTCCGCCTGTAGTAGCTGACCAAAGCACCGTTCCGTCTGGATAGGGGTAACTGTAGAAAGAACCACCGCCACAGTAGTGCCTGGTTTCACCGGCCCTGCCATCCTGATATTCTAAGCCAAGCTTGAGCTCGTGAGACATACCCAATAATTCGTCTGCATAGTAAGTTAAGGCGGCATTGATCTCAATATTCGAGCTATAAACATTTCTCTCCATGCTCGAGCCGCCTGTTACCCTCATGTTAGGTCCGTAATCTGAATATTGAGGCACATCAGGGGTAACAGGGTCCCATTTAATGTTGGATTTGTACCCGGCAAATTTAATATATATGAAGCTATTTTCGCTTAGAATGCTATTCAGGCTTCCGAATATTGTGTGGTTTGGAGCTTTCGAGTGATAGGCCACTGAATTATCATAATAACCGGCATAAATTCCCTGATTCCCTTGGTCCGCAAAGCTGTGGTTGTAAATGATAGTTAGTGTGTTCTTTGGGTTGAGGAGATAGTCGAACTTGGCATATCCTCTCCACACATCGAAAGTCTGGTAGATTGTCGAGGTCATATACCTTGGCCACTTGGATTCGCGTCCTCCGGCCAGGGAGAAGAATAATTTCTCCTTTATTATAGGTCCAGAAAATGTACTCGTGATATCATAGTCGTGCTTCCAATAGTATGCATAATCATAATACCGAGTGTTATTCTTCTTTGAATAATTGGCGTAAAATGTTTTGCTGTCAGTATAAACTCCTGAGAGAGAACCGTGGAACTTATTCGTTCCGCTTTTGGTAACGATATTAACAACTGCCCCTGTAAAGCTACCGTATTCGGCGGACGCGCCGATTCCTGTAACTTGGACTTCTTCAATAGACTCATAAACGG
>Ga0209102_1000645_pt1 | contig 21818 bp, 18 predicted proteins | sample ConPoolayeHmetaG_FD_185483 | JGI IMG/M metagenome (GOLD analysis project Ga0209102, IMG submission 185483) | Hot spring microbial mat communities from California, USA to study Microbial Dark Matter (Phase II) - Cone Pool mat layer H metaG... ...
GTATTTTCTCATCTCAATCGACCAAAAAATTTACAAAAATATTCCTCTCTCTAAATGGGAGCCGAGAAAAAATTCCAAAAATTCCCGGATAAATCTTTATTTCAATTTTTTCTACCCCTTCAAAGTCAGAAATTATCTTTTGGGCTGCGGTAACCGATTTTCCCCGAATCATTCTGACAATCTTGGATGATTCTGGAATTTGCTTAAGAATAATTTTTGCTTTAGCTTTAAGAAGAATTCTTTTTTCTTGAGGCCTTTTTTCGACAAACGAGAAAGAAACCTCTGATTTTTCCTTCTCCACCTCCTTATCGGTTTTGCTTGCAGCTTCAGCAGCCGTCTCGACTAATGCCAAATCCATCAAATTTGCTTTTTTAAAACTCAACACGCTCTCCTTTAAGGTCAGATCCAAAGACAAGCTGGAACTCTCCTCTTGGATTTCATGGTCAAACTTTTTTAGTAAAACTTTAGCCTCTTGGGTCTCCCAAACTATATTCTCCTCCGATGAGATTTTCTTCTCCAAATCTTGCCTAGCCTTTTTCTTTAACTCTTCCTGAAGCTCAGAAAGGAGTTTTTCTTGATCATCTTTAGAAACGACGGAAATTTGTCGGCTCGTCCCACCCCAGAAAGCCGCTTCATTCTTGGCCAAAAAAGACGAAGAAGGAATGTTCTCAAAATAAAACTGACTTTGCGCCGCGATATTATATTGGGCCCCAATTTCCTGAGCCGTTAATTTAGCCTTTGCCTCGCCCCAACGATCAACCCCGCTCACCAAGTCGGGTGTTTTAGAGGCAATATATACTTGATCGTCGAGGGTAAATTTCAACTTTCCTGGTCCAACCAACACAGTTCCCGGAGAAAATGTCTTTGGTAGGTCAGTACGATTATAAATAATTACTTCTCCTTTTGCTTTTTCCCCTACAGTTTTTTTTCCGGTAACAGAAGAGGTCTTGCTCCCAACTACTTCAATTGATAGTTCTTCTGCTGGTATTATTTTTTGCCCAAAATTGAGATCTTTTTGATTCGGGTCTATTTGAAACTCAAATTCTTTGATTACCTGGTCAGTAGCCACCGTCAAATACACATAGGCCTTTGAAAGATAATAAAAACTTAGGATAGTAATAATTATCAAAAATAAGGCACTTAAAAACAGCCATCTTGTGCAAGAGAAAGATTTAGAGAAGTGAGAGGAAATGACACGAAAAATAAATTGGAAAAATCTTTTAACTGATGCTTCCCCATGTTTAAATAAATTAAAAAAAATTTTCCTTCTGAAGAGAGGTTCTTTCAGGGGAAGTTCTTCCTCAACCTCCTCCTCATGGATCTCTTCCACCTTGTCGGCAGACCTCTTCCTTTCAAGAATATCTTCATCCTTAAGAAACTCTATTTCCTCGGTTAAAGCTCCTGTTTTTTGTTCTTTTTCTTCCTCTTTTATCTCTTCTTTTTTAACCGGCTGACTTTTTTTAATCTCCTCTCCTCCGGCAAAGACAATCGCCTCAATATCAAAATCTTTAGGGAGGATTTCTACCCTGGGCAAATGAAGAAATCCTGGCTTCCCGTGTTCTGGTGGCTGCCAAGGATAAGAAATAAGGGTTTGCCTAACTAACTCCAAGTCTTCACTATTATATATAAGAATTCTTGGGGGTAAACTGAGTACAGAGGTAAAACGCAGAATTCCTTCTTCTACATCCAAAGCAAAATTATCGCTTCGACCTACTGACTCTGACTGAACCACTTTTCCCTCTGTTAACAAAGAAATATCAAGTTCAGTTGTTCCAAGATAAATTAGAATGGCTGAACCTAATTCTCCTTCTTTCTTCTTCAGATAGAATGAAATAGCTTCAGAATTGACAACAAAACCCAATGGTTGCAAGGACAATTTATTGGTGAGAAAATGAATATCTTTTAGTCTTTCTTCAAGAATCTTGTTGTCTTTTACCCAGGAGTTGGGCACTCCCAGAATTAGCCGATTAGGGGCTTCCTTGATAAATTCTGGGAGCTTGGTGGTTGCGGCAGAAATACTGGCATCGCAAGCGACAACAAGCTCTTCCTTTGTTTTGCCCCATTCTTCCTTCGTCCCCAGGGCCAAAATCTTAATATTGTTTCCTTCCAGAGCCCAGAAAGCACTTTTAACTTCGTCGGTCTCGATCTTTAATGCTAAAAAGGATTCTCTCTCTTTCTCCGGGGTTAAGATTTCGCTAATTTTGGACAGGTCCATTTCAACACTCAGTTTAGCACAAACCGAACTTATTCAACAACTCTAGCGTAAATTCGTCTTTTGCCAACTCCAATTGATTCTTCCTTAAAAATCTTAATTTTCCCAATTTCTTTTGTATTTTTGACATGGGGGCCTCCACAAACTTCCATCGAAAAATCCCCAATGGTATAAACCTTAACCATTTCGCCATATTTCTGTCCAAAAAAAGCCAGAGCACCTTTTTTTTGTGCCTCCTTTAAACTCATTATTTCTTCTTTAACAGGTAAACCAAGAGAAATCTTTTCGTTGACCAGATTTTCTACTTGATTTATTTGGTCTTCCGTCATTTTTTGGGGATAAGTAAAATCAAAGCGTAATCTTTCGGCTGTTAAATTGGAACCAACCTGCCGAACCTGATTCCCTAAAATCTTTCTCAGGGCTGCATGTAAAAGATGAGTAGCCGTATGGTATTTAACAACAATTTCCGAATGATCAGCTAGTCCTCCGGCAAATTTTTTCCCCGCCCCTTCCCGAGATTTTTCTTGATGAGAAGCCATCGCCTTTTGGACCGCCTCTTTATCAATCGAAATCCCTTTTTCTTTGGCCAACTCTTCCGTCAATTCAATTGGAAATCCATAAGTTTCATAAAGAAAAAAAACTTTGCTCCCGGGCAGAACCCTTTCTTTACCAATTTCTTCTAGTAATTTTTCAAACTCTCTTAAACCTTTATTTAAAGTCCGAGAAAACTTTTCTTCTTCGGTGCTCAAAAGTTTAAAAATTACCGCTTTATTAGACTGAAGTTCTGGATAAACATCCGACATAACTTCTATGACTATCTCTACCACCTTTGGAGTAAACACTTCATTTAATTGAAGTGCCCTTCCGTATCGGATTGCCCTTCTAATTAACCGTCTTAAAACATAACCTTGTTCAACATTACTAGGGCTAACTCCATCGGCGATAATAAAAGTGGCAGCCCGCAGATGGTCGGCGATAACTCTCATTGGTTTTTTGTTTTTCACTTCAGAATATTTTCTTCCAGAAATTTCTTCAATTTTAGCAATGATTGGGATAAACAATTCGGTTTGATAAACATCATCAAACCCGTTTAAGACAGCTATTGTTCTTTCTACCCCCATTCCAGTATCAACGTTTTTCTGCTTAAGAGGTTCGAATTTTCCTTCAGGAGTTTTGTTATATTCCATAAAAACATCGTTCCAAATTTCAAAATATTTACCACAAGGGCAACCGGGCCGGCAATTAGGCCCACATTTCTGCTTCCCCGTATCAAAAAACATCTCAGTATCCGGCCCGCAGGGTCCAACTTTTCCAGCCGGTCCCCACCAATTATCAGATTTTGGTAAAAAATAAATTCTTTCTTTAGGAATGCCAACTTTTTTCCACAGGTTAGCACTTTGTTCATCCCGAGGAGCATCTTGATCACCAGCAAAACAGGTAACAGAAATTCTTTTTAGAGGAATCTCAAGCACTTTTGTTAAGAATTCAAAACTCCAAGGTATCATTTCCTCTTTCCAATAATCTCCTAAAGACCAATTTCCCAGCATTTCAAAAAAAGTCTGATGAAAAGTATCTCCAACCGAATCGATATCAACCGTCCTAACACATTTCTGGATACTACAAATTCTTTTTCCTAAAGGGTGGGGTTCGCCTAGTAAATACGGCACCAAGGGGTGCATGCCGGCAGAGATAAACAAAGCCGTCGGGTCATTTTCAGGAATTAAAGAAGCAGAGGGAATTTGCTTATGTCCTCTTTCTACAAAAAAATCGATATATTTTTTTCTTAACTCTTCAGCAGTCATAATTCAACAGCTAAAAGAGCGTGTGTATAAATTTAAAAATAATGTCAATATTATAACTATTATTATGACTATAGACAAGGTGCTGCCAACCCAAAAAGAAAAATTCAAAAAATAATCTTCTCAACTCACCACCTGATAATTTTGAAAGCACGTGCATTAGAAATTATCACATTTAATAAGTAGAATCTTATCTTAGAGGAGTTAGGAACTGAAAAAACCTATTTTTTAACCAGGGGTTTCCCTTTGGAAAGAAAAAATTTACGAGTTTTTTGATGAATCTGATTTTCCGTTTGATTGGCAGTTTCTTTAACCTTCTCGATTTTTCTTACCACCCCCTCCTTTATTTCTTCCCCTTTTTCTTCTACATCCTTACACAAATCCCCAAAATGTTTAAGAAGGATCTTCCCTTTTTTGAGCAAATTTTTCTTTAGTTCATCTTTATCATCGGTGGCAACGAATAAAGCCAGAGCAGCTCCCACCAACCCACCTAAAACCACTCCCAACCAAAAATCCACATGATTACCTTTCTTTTCAACCTCATTACTCATCTTCTTCCTTTTTTCTTTCCAACAACATATTAACCACTTCAAAGCCACTTTTCATCCCCATAATAAAATTGGATAGCCCAACAACTGGTTTGGCCACCGAGGAAGAAATCATCCCCATATCGTCAAGCATTTTATTTAATTTCCTCACTGACTCCCTAAACTCTTTAAGAATATAGTAAACCTGAATCCCACATAGAGTCAAAACCGAAGTTAGAACCGAGATAACAAAAAAAAGAAGAATTTGAATAGCTTGGGCAGTCATTTTATTAAAGTTTAATCCAAATTTTTAAATGTTGTCAATGAACAAATTTTACCCTCCTTATGACTTTCGTTTTCTGTTTTCTCCTGTTGACCGCCTCCAAAACAACTTCGTTCTCGCCTTCCACCAAAGCCACATTTTTCCTAAATTCACCTTCTGAACTTAAATTGACAATTTCTCCATTGATATAAAATGAGGCATCTTTATCAGTTTTCCCCAAGAATTCCACTTGATTTGTAGAAAAAATTTCCCCCTCTGGAGGAAAAACAACAGTAATTTTTGGAGAGGAAATATAGTCGAGGTATTGTCTTAGTAAAAAACCTAAAAAGATCACTAAAATAATCAAAACTCCCAAAATTAACGTCAGTTTTGGATTCCACCAAAACTTAAATTTATCTAAAGGAGTAATCATTCCTCTGGGAATAATTTGGCCTTTCTCGTTCTCGGTAAAATCCCGTCGAAAAATCGCCAAAACTACTTCAGCGCTTAACCCTAACATTTGAGCATAGTTTCGGATAAAACCTCGGCACGTAGTTGCTTGAGGAATTTTGGCAAAATCATTTTCTTCCATTGCCAAAATATATTTAACTCTTATTTTTGTCAGTTTCTCAACTTCCTCCAGAGACAAACCTTTTTTAAATCTTGCTTGTCTTAAAAGCTCTCCAACTGTTCTCATTATTCTGAAGAAATTAAGGTCTCCTGCGGATTTCTCGTCAGGACTTCTCGGGGTTTCGAACCTTCTGCCGGGCCAACAACTCCGGCCGCCTCTAACTGATCCAAAATTCTAGCAGCCCGAGCATAACCAATAGAAAGTCGACGTTGGAGTAAAGAAGCAGAAGCCCGGTCATATTGACAAATAATTCTTAAAGCCTCTTGGAAAAGGGGGTCCTTCTCTCCTCCTCCTTCTAAACCAGAATACTCCCCCCCAGTAATTGGTATGGAAACTACCTCCTCAGTGTATTGGGGAACCCCCCCAGTCTTTCTTAAAAAATCAATTAGTCCTTGAATTTCTGGGTCGGAAACATAAGCCCCTTGAATTCTAGTGGGCTTGGCTTGGTCTGGAGGGATATAAAGCATGTCACCTCGACCCAAAAGTTTCTCTGCTCCCGTCATATCCAAAATCACTCTTGAATCAACCATTGAAGAAACTGCAAAAGAAATCCGACAAGTTATATTAGCTTTAATTAAACCAGTCAAAATATCAACCGATGGCCTTTGGGTGGAAATAACTAAATGAATACCGGTGGCTCTCGACATTTGGGCCAAACGACAAATTAAATCTTCAACTTCAGCCGGGGCAAAAAGAATAATGTCCGCCAACTCATCAATGATAATTACAATATAAGGAAGAGCCTGAAAACCCGACATTTCATTATAGGTTTCAATATTTCTGGCTCCAACTTGAGCAAAAAGTTTATAACGTTTATCCATTTCCATCATCGCCCATTTCAAAGCGGAAACAACTTTCTCCGGTTCCACAATTACTTGAGTTAAAAGATGGGGAATACCATTATACTGAGTAAGCTCTACTCTTTTGGGATCAACCAAGATAAACTTCACTTCATTGGGAGTGGTCCTAAACAAAAGAGAGGCAATCCAAGAATTTAGTAAAACGGATTTTCCGCTTCCGGTCTGGCCGGCAATTAAAACATGGGGCATCCGGCTGATATCAGCTACTAGAGGTTTTCCAGAAACATCCAGTCCCAGAGGAACGGTTAATTTTGATTTGGCATTTTTAAAAGCCTCAGAAGTAAGCATTTGACGTAAAGTAACAAATTCTAAAGAGCGATTTGGTAATTCGATACCGACCAAAGACCTTCCGGGGATTGGTGCTTCAATTCTAATTTGGCCAGTTGGGGCGGCCAAGGCCAAAGCCAAATCATTAGATAAGGCGGTAATTTTAGAAAGTTTTGTTCCCAAAGCGACTTCTAATGCATATTGAGTAACCGCTGGCCCGCCATTGACCTCAACAACTCTGGCAGTTATTCCGAAAGAATCAAGAGTCTTTTCTATGGTAGCAGCATTCGCTTTAACGTCACCCCGGTCTGCTTTTCCACCAAAACCCTCAGACAAAATAGATATTGGGGGATAATTCCAAACCTTCATTTGAGCTCCAGGAATATTACTTGCCGCCACGGTCATTTGTTCCAATGAACCAGGTATAGGTTGACTTACAACTTTCACCTCTTTGCGAACTGATTCTTTCTCAGTAACTTTTAACGGCACTTTCTCTTGGACAAATCGAGGCTTAGCTTTTTTAAAACTAAAAAGATACTTCTTAGCAGTTTTGAATAACAAGATGGCGACCAATACTAGTTGGTCTATCGAGGTGTTAAAAAAAACAATCAAGCCTATTAGTATTCCTCCGGAGAAGATTAAAAAAGCACCCAGAGAAGTTATCAACTCTGCTACCTGCTTCCAAATTTCCTGTCCCAATACCCCAGTGCGGGTAAAACTAAGAAAAGAAAGAAAAAGAAGAATTCCTCCTATCAAAACATTTGGTTCATTGAAGGGAGTTCTAAATCTGGTTAACATTAAACCAGCCACTAAGAATAAAAAAGGCAAGAAAAAAACTCCCCAACCAAAAACATGTGTTAAAAAATCATTTAAGTGGATAAGTAAAACTCCTTGTTTTGAAAAAGAAAGGATCACAAAAAAAGCTAAACCCAAAAAAAATAAAGACCCAATAGAATAGACCGTTTGTTTTTTAATTCTCAACCGAAAGGATTTTTTTAAAAATCTTTTATAACCCCAAAGACGATAGCGTGCCATGTCTCAATTATACACGCAAGAAGTTATTTGAGTCTAGTTAAAACTTCCTTTAAAGTAAGCAGCTCGGTCTTTGAAGAATCTCTTTCTTTCCATTCAATCTTATTCTTAGTCTTATCTGAGATAATTAATCTAATTGGAATTCCTATCAAATCGGCATCGGCTAATTTGACTCCGGCCGAAACATTTTCTCGATCATCGAACAAAACTTCCTCCCCTGCTTGCCGAAGACCTTCATAAACTTGATTGGCAAAGTCTTTAACCGCCAAACCTTCATGGTCAATCAAAATTAAATGAACCTGATAGGGAGCTACCGCCTTTGGCCAGATAAGCCCTTTTTGGTCATGATGAACTTCGGCGATACAAGCCATAGATCTTTCTATCCCAATGCCGTAAGATCCCATCCAGAGTAATCTTTGTTTGCCATCCTTACTGGTATAAAAACCTTTTTGGGGTTTGGTATAGAAAAGGTCAATTTTAAAACAATGACCCCACTCAAAACCGGTTTTTTTGCGCAACTTTCCTTTCTTACATTTAGCACAAGTATCGCCATCTTTAGCCTCAGCAATATCGGCTAAAATTTTATATTTGAAATCCCGGCCATAATTGACATTGATAGTATCGGTTGTTTCCTCTTTACCACCACCAATATAATTCTTAACCATTGGCAAACCTAAATCGCCCACAAAAGTTACTCCTTTTATCCCCCAAGAATGGACATATCCAGGTTTTGTCCCAATTTTTTTAAGATCTTCTTCCGTTGCTGGTAGTAATAAATCCACCTCCAAAACCCTTTTAAGTTTAACTTCATTAACATTTTGGTCTCCTCTTAAAGAAGCAATAATAATTTTCCCTTTTTCATCTTTGTAAACCACATTCTTTAAATATCTCCATAACGGTTGACCATAATGTTTAATATTGTCTTCCATAGTACAAACCCATTCGGGCTGGTTAATAACCTGAAAAGGCTTTGTTTCCTCGTCTAAGTTAATGGGCAGTCTTTCAAATTCAGCTTTCTCAATATTGGCGGCGTATCCACAATTATCACAGATAAAATAGGTCTGATCACCAAAGGGGGACTCTAGTTGAAATTCGTGAGAAAGAGACCCACCGATGGCTCCGGAATCAGCTTCAACTGGAACTACGGGAAGTTCTAACCTTTTGGCAATTTTCAAATAAGCATCATAAAATTTCTGGTAAACCTCAAAAGCCTGTTTTTCGGTGGCGCAAAAACTATAAGCATCCTTCATCATAAATTCTCTCACTCTCATAATTCCTCCCCGCGGCCTTTTATCATCTCTAAATTTCTGGGAAAACTGGTAAATTAAAATTGGCAAGTCTTTATATGAAGGCGCAAACATTTTAACTAGTTCTACCATCATTCCTTCAGCTGTCGCCCCGATAGCAAATCTGGCTCCGTGATGATCGTCCACCACTAACATTTCTTCGCCGAAAGCCTGATCCCGATTGGTTGCTCTCCAGATCTCTATTGGGTGAAGAGTTGGAACAACCAATTTCTGGCATCCAATTGCTTTCATCTCCTCGTCAATAATTTTGTAGATCTTCTCCCAAACCCTCATCCCCAAAGGTAAAAATCCCCAACGACCGGTAGAAAACCGGCGAATAAATCCGGCCTTAAAAAGAAGCTTATGACTTACTAATTGAGCATCAGCTGGAATAGATCTGGCAGTTTTCCCAAAAAGTTGTGAATAACGCATAAGGCAATTTTAACAAAAAAAATTAAAAAATACATATTTAAAAGAAGAAAATTTCCAAAATGAAAATTATTGATTTCCCCGATCCTTTAAATTAAAATAAATTGGGGGCCCGGAGTATGCCGGTAGAACGCCTCCATGGCATGGAGGAGGAAGGGGTTCAATTCCCCTCGGGTCCACCATATTGAACCAGCCGCCTCGCTCGAGGGTTTCGTCATGGATCTACCATAAGAACTTTTTTAAAACATTGCGGGCAATAATCATCACCATCCAAACACATCTATCCTTTTACTGCCTTTTGAAAATTTTCCCATGTTTTTTTCTCAATTGTTATAGGATTCGCTCTTGATTCTGGTTTCGGCAAGGGCGTTTTCTTTACAGATTCCCCCCCACAGGTATCTAATTTACCAAAAAATAAAAACACTATCGGTAAATCTTTAATTTATGGAAAGCGTGTTTCTAAAAGTTCGCTCACTCCTTTTGAGGCTTGTAATCTATATTTGCTCCTTTCACTAATTTTTCAAATCAGGCGCATTCCAGCAGCTTCGAGCGCGAATTCCTCATCTTCTCGTGGAATCTTGGAGATACATCATAAAAATAATATCTTTTAAAACGCCGCCGAAAATTTCATCTAAGGTTTTATCATATACGATGCTGCTGATTTTTAACTATTAATTATCTGTTTTAAGATGTAATAATACATTTTAAATTGACTGACAGGAAAGGATATGAGACCAGGGCATTTTTTTATTCATTTTTTCTTTTGAAAGAACTTGTTTTGTTCTGTCCCTTCTTTACATTCCGGCATATTATTTTAGTTTAGGATTATTTATCAAAGAAACCAACAAAGTTTGCGCTTCGTCAGAAACATTTTCGTCTAGTGTTGACGAAGAATATATTATGTTTCGAAATTCCCAAAATCTTTCAACGTCAACCACAATTTGTTCGTCAATTTGTCCAGTGTTTATGAGCTTTTTGATCAAAACAGGAAAGCAAAGCCTTCCTGATTCATCGTCGGCTCTTTGGTGCAGTCTTTTTCCAACACCTTGATTCCTTCGATAAATTTTAATGTGTTCATCTGATTTTGATTGTGAATTATCTTACTATTTTATCTTAAATGTAGAATATCTTAAGAAGTTTACTATGTATTAGACTAATACAATAACTATTCTTTTCCGACAAACCACCAAAAATTTCCTTTAAATCTCAATTATTACCGGCAAAACCATTGGTCGGCGACCAGTGGTTTCAAAGAAAAACCCTTCCATTCTTTCCTGAATTCTCCGTCTTATAAAATGAGAGTCAATTCTTTTTCCTTTAGTTCCCCTAATGATTTGGCGGATTTTTTCCTTAGTTTGTTTTAAAAATGCTAAATTCTCCTTAATATAGATAAAGCCGCGGGTAATAACTTCTGGATCGCCGATTGGTAAATGCCTAATCTGATCGATCGGCACCACGATAACCACAATTCCTTCTTGGGATAAAATCTTTCTATCTCTTAGAACAACATTGCCCACATCCCCAATCCCCAAAGCATCAACCATTATCTGTTTAGTCTCAATGCCCCGGGAAATTTTAAAACCACCCGAAGCAAAAAATTCAACTACCTGACCATCGTCAGCCAAAATTACCTGATCTTTTTTAAAACCGCGGCTTTCTGCCAATTTTTGGTAAGCTATCATATGCCGAAAATTGCCCCCGATTGGCAAAAGATACTTAGGTTTTAGCAAATCCATTAATTTCCCCAAGTCACCCTGAGAACCATGGCCGGAAACATGGACATTGCTATGAATATCCTGATAAACAACTTCTCCTCCCAAACGATAAATATTGTCAATTAATCGATAGATTGCGGTTTCGTTTCCGGGAATATAATCAGTAGAAAAGATTACTTTGTCTCCCGGCTTAATTTTAATTTCTTTGATTTCTCCGGCAACAATTCTGTCTAAAGCTGACCCAACTTGTGCTTGGCTACCGGCAACCAAGAAAGTTAAAGATTTTGGAGGAAAATTTTTAATTTGTTTCTTGCTTAAAAAAGTATCCTTTGGAAAATGAAGATACTTGAATTTTTCTGCCAGTTGAAGAGATTTTTCCACTGAACGACCCACCGGAATAACCTTCCTCCCATAGTTAATTGAAACTTCTATTGCTTGTTTAAAACGGGAAATATTTGAAGAAATAGTGGTAACAAAAACTCTCCCAGAAGTACTCCCAATCTCTTTATCAAACATTTCCTTAAGCTTCGCTTCTGGAGGAGTAAATCCTGGATTTTCTGCCCGTAAACAATCAGAAAGTAAACAAAAAACTCCTCTTTGACCAAATTGAGAGATTCTTTTTTTGTTAGTTGGCTCACCAATAACCGGCGTCAGATCAAGTTTATAGTCGGCGGCATGATAAAAAAGACCAACAGGGGTGGTTATTACCAGATGAAAGGTGTCGGGAATAGAGTGAGTAACTTTCACAAACTCAATTTTAAAGTCTCCCAAATTTAGCCAGTCATTTTCACTAATCTCATTTAGATTTGCCGTCAACCCAAATTCTTCCATTTTTGAATCGGCCAGTGCCAGCGCCCACTTTGGCCCAAAAACTGGCAATTTTTTTGGCAGCTGCGGCAAAATATAAGGTAAACCGCCGATATGGTCATCATGACCGTGAGTTAAAACCAGTCCTCTAATTTTTGGACCCTTGTTGGCCAAATAAGAAATATCGGGAATTACTAAATCGACTCCCATCATTTCTTCTTCGGGAAAACCAACCCCACAGTCAACAATTAAAATATCGTTCGGGGTTTCATAAACAAACATATTCTTGGTAACATTTCCAAAACCCCCTAGGGAAATTATTTTAACTGAATTATCTTTTATCATTTTTGTTAAATTAATTGTAACTGATTATCTTTCGGTTTTTCTTGCCTGACTTCTGAAACCTTTTCCTCAGCAGTGTCTTTCAAAAAAACCGGTATTTTCAAAAAATCTTGTTTTAAGATCCTCATTACTTGTTCTCCTCGCAAAGCAGCGGCTGGATGAAACATAGGAATAACAATAATTTTTCTTCCTGCAAATTCTACAAATCTTGCCTGGCCATGAATTCGAGAAATTTTAGCCCCAGGGATAAACCTTTCCATAGAAAACCGCCCCAAAGTAACTATAATTTTTGGCTGAATAATCTCAATTTGTCTGTCCAAAAACTCCCGGCAGGCTTCAATTTCTTCCGGTAGGGGATCACGATTAGCAAGAGGTCTATGTTTAACCACATTGGTAATAAAAACATCTTTCCTTGCCACTTTAATAGATTGAAGTAGTTCGTCCAGAAGTTTTCCCGCTTGGCCGCAAAAAGGAATCCCTCTTTGATCCTCCCAATAACCAGGACCTTCTCCTATAAACATTATTTCCGCCTCCGGATTCCCTTCTCCAGGGACAGGATTAGTGGCATTTTTATATAAAGAGCATTTTTTACAAGAAGCAACATGGCGGGAGATCTCTGTTAGTTCTTTCTCTTTTTCCATAAAAATCACCAATTAGGCAAAAAGTCTTTGATATTTGCCTCTGTTAGATGAAACTTTGTTCCCTTTCCTTCTACTATTAATTTAGCGACTTTCCGGCAGATTCCGTTAATAGTTCGCTCTAAGGTTCTTATCCCAGCATCATAACCCAAGGGTCTAACAATTTTTGGCCAAACTTCGTCGGCAATAACTAAAGAGTCTTTTTCAAGACCGGTCTCTTCCATCATTCTTAGCAAAACATAATTTTTACCAATTTTTATTTTTTCCTCGTCAGTGTAAGAAGGCATCTGCATTGGTTCAAGTCTGTCCAAAACAGCTGTAGAAATCCCACTAAGATTGTTGCAGGTGGCAATAAAAAGAACTTCAGACAAATCAAAAGGATAATCAATAAAATGATCGGTAAAAGCCATATTTTGTTCAGGGTCTAAAAGCTCAACCAAAACTCCCATTATGGTTGTTCTTGATCCTTCAGCTACCCGGTCAATTTCATCAAGCAAAATTACTGGATTTTTTGTCCCTGCTTGTTTAAGCCCTTTGATCACCTGTCCTGGTTCAGCATCAGGGTAAACTCTTGATTGACCTCTAAGATATAAAGGATCGCCCATACCCCCAAAGGGAATTCTGACAAACTTCCTTCCCATCGCCTCGGCAATTGAATAGGCAATAGTTGTTTTTCCTGTTCCCACCAAGCCCACAAAACAAAGAATCGGTGCCCTCATAAACTTTTGAATTCCAGTCTCCTGGGTAGGCTTTTTCTGTTTAAGTTTTAAGACGGCCAAATACTCTAAAATTCTTGCTTTAATCTCCCAAAGACCATAGTGATTTTTGTCAAGGATTTTTTGGGCATAATCTAGATCAAGGATGTCGTCACTTCTTTTCACCCAAGGCAAAGCACAAATCCATTCAATATATTTAGCCACTTGCTCATATTCAACCGAATAGCTTCCTAGCTTAGCCATTCGGGAAACTCTTTCTACCATCTCCCTTAGCTTATCTTTTAGCTCGGGAGGTAAGATCACTGAAGCGATTTTCTTTTTTAGTTTATTAATTTCTGAAGTAATTAAAGAACTTCGACTCATCAATCACCATCATATCACAATTTTTTACCTTCGGTAGGGTCTGAAATTCCTTGGTCTAAAATCCTTTGAAGGACGAGGTTTTAAAAGCATTGATAAATTGATTCGGTGCTGATCATCAATCTCGATTACCTTAACTTTGACTTTCTGTCCAATAGAAACTATCTTTGCCGGATCGGAAATAAAACCAGAAGCCATTTTGGAAATATGAACCAACCCTTCCCTCCCTGGCAAAATTTCCACAAAAACCCCAAAAGGCTGAATCCTTTTTACCTCTCCCTCATAAACTTCCCCTACTTTTATTTCCTTAGTTAAACTTTCTATCTGGGAAATTGCAGAAGCGACTGATTGATCATCAACTCCGGAAATACTAACTGTCCCATCATCTTCAATATCGATTTGAGTTTTTGTCAACTCCATAATTTTTCTAATCATTCTTCCTCCCGGCCCAATGATTTCTCCAATTTTCTCTACCTCAACATGAAGCACCGCCACCCGGGGAGCATATTTGGAAATTTTCTCCCGGTAGGTAGGAATCACTGTTAACATTTTTTCTAAAATAAATTCCCTGGCTTTTTGAGCCTTTTCAAAAGTTTCTTTGATAATTTCCTCGGTTAAACCAGAAATTTTTACATCAAGCTGAATTGCGGTAATGCCACTTTTTGTCCCAGCAATCTTAAAATCCATATCACCATTAAAGTCTTCAATCCCAGCAATGTCAGTCAAAACTACATATTTTTCTTTATCAGTTACCAGACCCATCGCCACTCCTGCAACTGGAGCCAAAATTGGTACCCCGGCATCCATCAAGGATAAAGTTGAACCACAAACCGAAGCCATTGAGGTTGAACCATTAGAAGACAAAACTTCAGAAACAACTCTTATGGTATAAGGGAAAATTTCTTCAGAAGGAATAACCGGTTCCAAGGCTCGTTCCGCCAAAGCTCCATGACCAATTTCCCTTCGTGAAGGACTTCCTAGTCTTCCAATTTCTCCTACCGAATAAGGTGGCATCGAATAATGATGAATATACCTTTTTACTTCTTCCCCTTCGGCGCTTTCGATTAACTGGTGTAAGGAAGGAGCCCCTAACGTTGTCACCGATAAAACCTGAGTTTGGCCTCGGCGGAACATAGCACTTCCATGGGTCCGAGGTAAAATCCCTACTTCTGTTTCAATCTCTCTTACTTCATCGGTCTTTCTCCCATCGGGTCTTCTTCCTGCCAGAATCGTTTCCCTAGTTTTTTCTTTAAAAATTTTATCAATCGTTTCTAAAATTTCCTTTCTTTTTTCCTCACCCAATTGAGCAACGACCTCATTTTTTATTTCCTCAATCTCCAAACTCCCCCCTTCTTTTTGGCTTGCTTTTTTAATCAGCTCTTCTACTTTTTCCGGTCCAATTATTTTCTTAATCTGACCTTTGAGTTCCTCGTTTTGGGGTGGGCTAACAATTTCTCTTGACTTTATCCCTGCTTCTTTTTGCAGGCTTAAAATTAAATCAACAATTTTTTCTGTTTCTTTTTTTCCAACTCTTATTGCTTCCAGCACTAAAGGCTCAGGAACTTGTTTTGCCCCAGCCTCAATCATTACTACATTCTTGGCAGTAGCACTTACTACTAAATCTAAATCGGAAAATTCTCTTTCCCCATTGACGGGATTTATAAAAGGGGTTCCTTCTTTAAGACCGATCCTAACTGTCCCCACTGGTCCTCCCCAAGGCAATCCCGCAACCGCCAAAGCCGCCGAAGAAGTAACTACCGACAGGACATCAGGGTCGTTTTCCAGATCAACCGAAAGAAGAGTAATAGTAATTTGAACTTCGTTTTTATAACCTTCTGGGAAAAGCGGTCTAACCGACCGATCTATCAGCCGACCAATTAAAATCCCCTCATCTGATGGCCGACCCTCCCTTTTAATCCATCTGGAACCTTTAATTCTTCCCCCAGCATAAAGTCTTTCTATATAATCAACGGTTAAGGGGAAGTAGTCTAGATCTTCACGGGGGGTAGACTCAACCACTGTTGCCAAAACCATTGTTTCCCCGTAACGCCCTAAAACAGCGGCATCAGCCTGATAAGCAAAACGGCCAACTTCTAATACCAGCTGCCTTCCAGCAATTTGGGTGGATTTAGTAATTATTGACATGAAGTTTTATCCTAAAAGTTCGAGGTCCTGAACAACCCTTTTGTAGCGACTCTCGTCTTTTTTCAAAAGATAATTTAATAATCTTCTTCTTTTGGAAACAGCCGACAGCAGTCCTCTTCGGGAATGAACATCTTTTTTGTTTTTCTTCAGATGCTCAGCCAGACGAGTAATTTTCTCCGTCAGCAAAGCAATTTGAACTTCAGGTGAACCAGTATCCCCTTTTGCTTGAGCATATTTTTCAATTATTTTCTTCTTCTCTTCAGGTGTTAAAGCCATATAAATAAAATTATACTAATTTTAAAAAATTAAACAATTAGGAAATATTTGAACTTTTGAAAATTTTTGGTTCAAACCAATCAGGAGAAGGAGCTGAGGAAGAATCTAGTTTTGGAGGAGGTTTTGGCTTTTGGTCAAAGATAGGCTTTTTGGGAACAAAGCCAACTGATCTTTTCGCTCCCCATCTTAAACATAAAGAGGCGGCCTCAAAAGTCTCAGGGCCAACATTTTCCGCCAAAAAATTTTGGGTTGCTTTGCCCAACCCTAAATAAAGATTGTTAGCAATATCCTCATCAACCATAAAACCTAAATTATAAAGTATGGCCACCATCATTTCTGAATAAGATGAAGCTTCAGCATCAACAATGTTAAGCCGGCCGAAATTTCCCCCGGCAAATCGAGTAATATTAACCGCACTTTGAGGGTCTAATTGCCCACTAATTTGACCAAGACTAGTAATATCTTTTGCTCCAATAACTATTTGCAAATCCTTATTCCCGCCCTCATAAGAAAATTCTGTTTGGGTTTTTTCTACCCTTGGAGCTCCAGCCTTAGGTTGAATTACTAAATTTAATTTTCCTCCATTGTCGTTATAGCTCACTTTTTCAATCTGTTCTAGAGGATAATTCAAGGTTATTACCAGATTATGACCCATTTCGTTCCTTTTGCCAATTGTATCAACCCCAACTAACTGACTGAATTCTACTGTCATTGAGGTTGAAGCTAAAACTGCTGTTTGTTTTCCTTTTTTCTCCAAAGCTAACTTCAAAGCCAAGGCAGCCGCAACTTCGTCAAATTGAGGTCTATCTGGTAAAAAAATTGTGACAGATTGATTTTGGTCAATCAATCCTTTTAACTCTTCAAATGGATAAGGCTTGTTCATATTTCAGCTATAGGATATTATAGCATCTCCTTTTTGAAAGTCAACTGGAGGGCTAAAAACTACTCCAAATTCCATCCCTAAATCAGCTTTTTCTATTTCAGTCTTACCGTGTTTCATTGACTTAACTTTTGTCTCTCCCACGATTTTTTCTCCTCTTAAAACGCAAATTTTACCTGATTTATCGATCTCTCCTTGAACGACTTTTGCTCCGGCAATCCTTTCATTTTTAATCTCGAACTCGGCAATTATTTGCGCTCTACCAAGGATGTTCCTATCTATCATCGGTTCTATAATTTTCAAAACCGTCTCCTCAATTTCTTTCAAAAGGTCGTAGATAATCTGATAAGTTTTGATTTCTATCTTTTCTTCTTCCGCTAATTTTGCCACCCCGGAAGAAATCCTTACATTAAAACCTAAGATCCGAGCAGAAAAAGTTTTAGCTAATAGAACATCCGATTCGGTAATATCCCCTATCCCTTTTAAGATTACTTCTATTTCGGGAGGAAGAACTTCCAAAATAGCCTCCAGGGATCCGGTAGTATCAGCCTTAAGAACAATTTTTATTTTTTTTTCTTCCTTTTCTTCCTCTTTTTTAACTTTTATTTCTTTCTTTGGATATATTTTTAAAGATCTTAAGGTGGTTGCCAAAAAAACTTTAGCACCAACAGGTGGAATATCTTCAAAACCTAAAACTTGAACCGGCTGACTAATTTCAGCTATTTTAAGATTTTTCCCTTGGTCATTCTTCATTGATTTAACTTTTCCGAAAATCTCTTCGCAAACCAAGGAGTCGCCTATTTTTAAACTTCCGTTTTTAACCAAGACTGTCACCGCTGGACCACACAAACGGTCTTTTTTAGACTCAATAACCACCCCTTCAAAATCTCCTTCCGGATCACCTTTCAGCTCCTCCATTTCTGCCATCAACATTATCATTTCTAAAAGCTGATCAATTCCTTGCCCAGTTTTTGCCGAAATAGGAACAGCCACCACCTTTCCACCATACCCTTCAACAAAAACCTCATTTTCTGCTAGCTGTCCTTTAACTTTATCAACTGACGCCCCTGGTAAATCAATCTTGTTTATCGCCACCAAAAAGGGAGTTTGGGTTTGTTTGATAATTTTTATTGATTCAATCGTCTGGGGCATCACCCCATCATCAGCCGCCACCACTAACACCGCTAAATCAGCCACCTCTGCTCCTCTTGACCTCATTTTTACAAAAGCCTCATGGCCAGGAGTATCCAAAAAGGTAATAATTTTACCTCTCCAGTCTACCTGATAAGCCCCAATCGCCTGAGTTATCTGCCCAACTTCCTTGGAAGCCACATTTGACTTGCGGATTTTATCCAAAAGGGTAGTCTTGCCGTGATCAACATGGCCCAATATCGTTACTACTGGTGGCCTTGACTGTAACATGTTTACTTCTTTTTAGTGTTTTTTTCCTTTTTTGGGGTTTTAGTTTGAAGCTGTCCTTGACCGATGATGTCAATCTTTATATTGGTCAACTTGGCCGCAAGTCGGGCATTTTGTCCTTCCTTTCCAATGGCCAAAGATAACTGATCCTCAGGGGCAATAACAGTAGCCTTCTTTCCTTTGGAGTCTAATCTGACTTCCAAATTTTCCGCCGGGGATAGAGCGGCTAACACCAGTTTGGTCAAATCATCAGAATACTGGATAATGTCAATTTTCTCACCATTAAGTTCTTCAATTACCGCCTGAACCCTAACCCCTTTTTGGCCAACACAAGAACCAACAGGATCAACCCCTGGCTGATTCGAGGCAACGGCAACTTTTGAACGACTTCCGGCCTCTCTAGCAATCGCTTTAATCTCAACTGCTCCCGAAGCTACTTCAGGAACCTCCCTCCTGAATAACCCCTCAACCAGACCTGGATGGGCCCGGGAAACAACAATCTCTCTCCCTTTAGCCGATTCCCTAATTCCCTCAAGATAAAAGGTCATCTTCTGATTAATTTGGTACTGCTCACTTCTGACTTGTTCGGAAGGAGGCATCACCGCTTCGGATCGACCAATGTCAACAATAATATTTGGTCCATCAAAACGAAGGATCATTCCCGAGACTAAAGCCCCTACCTTTTTTGAATACTCATCAAGAACAACTGTTTTTTCCGCTTCCCTTAATTTTTGCTTAATCACCTGCTTAGCAGTTACCGCAGCGATTCTTCCAAACCCCGGAGGGGTCACTTCTAGTTTCTTCTTTTTATTTCCTACTGGCCAACCAAAAACTTTCGATTCCCCTGTTGCCGGATCAATTTCAACCTCGTATTCCCAATCTTCTTTTAACAATCCTGCCTCTTTAGCGTCCTTGCGAAAGGCGGCAACAATGGCTGCTTTTATAGAATCCAAAACCATTTCCGGGGCAATTCCCCTTTCGGTCGCTACCTGGCCTAAAGCTAAGGCAAATTCACTTCTGGTTGTTTTTAATATTCTCATTTATTTTAAAAGGCGGTTTCATCCCGCCTCCTAAATTTTTACCTAAAAACTAGTCCATCTTAACAAAACTAAGTAAAATAGTCAACAATTTTGTATAAATTTTGTATACTTAAGAAATGCCAGATTTAAAGGTTGAGCAAGAGACAGTTAACCTCAATGGGGTTAATTTAACGTTTAAGAAATCAGGAACCGGTTTCCCGTTAATTCTTGTCCACACCCATCATCCTTATGCCAAATACTTTCTTACTTCTATCTTTCAAAAAACAAATTATCAGGTTTTAACTGTTGATATTCCTGGTTATTATTCAGAAAAACAAGAAAAAGCAGTAGAAACGATTGATCAGTTTATTGATCTTTTGGCAAAGCTTTTTGATCACTTGGGTTTTCAAAAAGTTGATCTTTTAGGTGAATGTTTGGGTTCAGTTATTGTTTTAAAATTTGCCGCCAAATATCCCCAAAAAGTCCGTAAATTAGTGGTTGTTTCTTTGCCTTGGCGGGTTTTTGACCCAAAAATTAAAAAAACTTTAGGCCCAATTCTTTCCTTTTTGAAAAATAATAAAATTGCTGGCGGTCTGGCAAAGTTATTTATGAGATGGAATCTTTGGCGGGGAATTACTAATTTTTTAGGTGGGTATCAAGGATTTTGGGATATTTTTAAACAGGAAACTTTACTAGTTAGTAAGCAGAATTTTGATCAAAAAGTATTTTTTGGCATACTTTTTGATCTTTTAAAAATCAATCCAAGGCAACTTTTGGAAAAAAATCAATGTGAAACTCTCTTTGTTTGTGGAGAAAAAGACAGAATAACCAAGAAAAAGGAAATTATTAAATTCTGCCAAAAAGATAAAAACGCTTCTTATGTTTTTATTCCCAAAGCCAACCACTCCCTAGTTTCTAAAAATACCGAAGAATTTAATCAAATTGTCAGCAAATTTCTTTTATCTCAATTGTAACTTTTATAGCGGACACTAAATTAATCAACAATTATGATACAATTTCGTATTATATGAGTTTAAAAATCACTAGAGAAAAATATCCTTACCGGCAAGCAGCCCTAGGAATCGTCATAAATGATAATAAACAATTTTTAATTATTCAAAAACTCTCTTATCAAGAAAACGAATGGTCGTTTGCTGGTGGAGGAATTGAAGAAAACGAAACTCCCAAACAAGCATTATTGAGGGAATTAGAAGAAGAACTGGGGTCCAAAAAGTTTGAAGTAATTGCCGAAAGTAAAACTCCTTATAGTTACGAATGGCCTGATGAGGCAATTTTAAGACAATACCAAAAGACAGGCAAACTTTATCGGGGAGCACAAATAAAATATTTTCTCGTCAAATTTTTCGGCGATAAGGAAGAGTTAAAACTCCAAGACGATGAACTTAAACTCATTAAGTGGGTCACCCCTCAACAGCTACCAAACCACTTAATTTTCCCCGGCCAATGGCAGGCAGCTAAAAAAGTTATTAAAGAATTTAATTTAAGTTTTTAAAAGAGGTGTAGAGAAATTCTCAAAGGAACAATAAAAGCAAGAAAAGTGGCAAGTATTGGTCAATTAATTGATTATCTTGTTTAAAGTAAACTGGCTACTTTTTCCTTAACATTTATTGGAACAGAAGAGTTTTTGATTAAGGTTCTCCAAAATTCAAGATGATCTTCAAGTCTTTGAGCCAAAATTTCAATTGCTCTTTTTTTGTTTAATTCAGCAATTCTTTCCTCCTGATTTTGAACTGAAATCCTTGTTGGTAAATGAGTCACCCTTACCGCAGATTGGCTTTTTTGGCGGTGCTGACCTCCGGCCTTTACACTGGAAACAAGATAGTCAATCCTGACTTCATCTTTATCATCTGGGTTAAACTGGGCGCCATTAAGTTGGAGTGAATCTTCCACCCATTTGATATACTTTTCAACCTGATTTTTTCCTTCTTCTGTTTCCAAACCAGGAAATTTCAAAAGATGGCTTTTAATTTTCTCTTCTGCCTCGCCAACTCGGGCTTCTTTAGCCCTTCTAATTTCTTCCTCCCTTCTTGCTTTATCGGCTGCTGTTGGTTGTCTTTTTTTTCTCCTTCTGGGGCGTTCTATCCTTCTCCAAAATTTTCCCTCTTCATAATCAAGATAATCCTCCGGACTAATCCTCATCTTTACCTTTCTTAGTTACCATTACTGGATAACCAG
>Ga0209102_1000646_pt1 | contig 21803 bp, 14 predicted proteins | sample ConPoolayeHmetaG_FD_185483 | JGI IMG/M metagenome (GOLD analysis project Ga0209102, IMG submission 185483) | Hot spring microbial mat communities from California, USA to study Microbial Dark Matter (Phase II) - Cone Pool mat layer H metaG... ...
CCGCTTCCATCAATAAACAAAATACAATCTCCATAGTTATTGATGACATTTTCTCCTAAGGGACCAACCTGATACGTGGGAGTCCAATCCCACATGAAATTCATCGCATAACTGGGACAGTCTTGCCTGGGACCGACCCTATCAGATGGACACCTGAAGACTTTGTTGGTCAAGACTGTTTTTCCACCACAGTAAGGAGGTAGAACCCAGTCCCTGTACCATGCTGGCTCTCTGCTGGCTTCTCCAGAATTAAAATGTCTTCCGTAATCCTGAATGTACATATGTGTTCCCAGCATTATCTGTTTCAGGTTGCTCATACAGGTAGCTGCCCTTGCCCTCTCCCGCGCTGTGGACAAAGCCGGAAGTAACAGCGCAGCCAAAATCGCAATGATAGCAATCACTACCAGAAGTTCTATCAAAGTAAATCCTTTTCTTTCCATTTCTTCTCCTTCGTTTTAAGTGTTTACACTGGTTAACAAAGCCTTTCCCTTTCTCTCTACAGCAGAAACATCCAGTTCCGGTGAAAGAAGAATTTGCCTGTAGTAAGATGTTTGTTTCTTCCTTTTCTCCTGGATACGTTGTAGCAGTATCTCAGCTGCTACCTCGCCAATAATCAGCCTGGGTTGTTTTACTGTAATTACCGGGAAAAAATTTGTTGCCGGTTCAGACAATTCATCAAAAGAAGCCACCAGAATTTTGTTCTGAACGAAAGAAGAAGATTCTTCCAGGGCTTGTAAAACACCAAGAGTAATCGGCTCGTTAGCCGAGAAGATGCCATCAACACTCTGCCGGGAAAGCAACTTTTTCGTAGTCTCATAACCAAAAGAAAAGGAGAAATCACCTTCAAAGACAATATCTAAATTATAGGTTAAACCTGCCTCCTGGAGAGCCTGCCGGTAACCTTCCAGCCGGTAGAGAGAATTAGAATTTCCCTTAAAATGTCCACATAAAAAGGCAATCTTCTGACAGCCTGAGTTTATCAGATACCTGGTGCCAAGGTACCCACCTTTCATTCCATCAGTCTGGACCAAATCAGCCTGTATCCCGGGGATACAAGTATCCACAAAAACAAAAGAAATATTTCTTTTCACCAGGAGTTCCCGGTAGGTGTTTCTATCCGAGTTGTAACTGGGAGCCACAATTAAACCGGAGATTCCCTGAGAGAGAAATCTTTCCAGATACAACTTTTCTTTTTCCGGCCTGGCATCGTAACTGCCTAAAATCAAAGAATAGTCTCTGGGCAGGAGAAAATTTTCTGCTCCCCGGACAATTCCGGAGTAAAGGGAACGGGTAATGCAGGGAATGAGAATGCCAATACTGCGGTTATTCTTAGGCCAGGGGAAATGCTCTTCAGGTAAGGAAGAAGTCAGGAATGTTCCCAGACCAGGTATCCGGTAAAGGTAACCATCTTTGACCAGCAGGGAAAGCGCTTTTCTGATGGTAACCCGGCTTACCCGGTACTGATTAAGGAGTTGTCTCTCTGTAATTTTCTGGTCTGCATGAAGTTCGCCCTTGTGGATGTTTTCTCGTAGCTGCCGGTAAATCTTCCAGTAAAGAGGCAAATTTTCTTTTCTCATAGTATCCGATTGTCTTCAGCATACATTATATTACAACCAGTTTTCTCTGTCAAGTACCCTTCCCCTCTTTTGTCAGAGGGGGAAACAAAAAAGGACAAAACGCGGAAGAAAGAAATATGTTTTACGGGAATTATTAGTGGCTGAGGAAAAAGGAAAAGCAAGAGAGATAAGGAATTCCAGCAACTTTTTGACAAAAAATCTGGTCTGGTACAAAATGTGGTAAACTTAAAAATGTTATCTGAAAACAAAAGTTTCGGAGGGAAAAATTATGTTTGACAAGATCATAAAGAGAAACGGACAGATGGTGAAGTTTGAGGCGAATAAAATTACCAGTGCTATCTGTAAGGCTGGTCAGGCTACAGGGGAATTTGGTATGGAGATGGCTAAAAAACTCACCCTGCGGGTACTGGATTTATCCATTGACCTTATTGGCGAGAGAATCCCTACTGTGGAAGAAATTCAGGATATAGTAGAAGAAGTACTGCTTAATTCTCCTTACCGGAAGACAGCCAAGGCTTATATTATCTATCGGGACCAGCACGCCAAAATCAGAGAAATCACCACGAAAGCCAGTCTGGATCTGGTAGAACATTACCTGCAGAAAGAGGACTGGAGGGTCAACGAAAACAGCAACATGAGTTTTTCTTTGCAGGGACTGAATAATTATGTTTCCTCTGAAATTACTAAAACTTACTGGCTTAATAGTATCTATCCACCGGAGGTCCGCCGTGCCTATATCCAGGGAGATTTACACATTCATGACCTTGGTTGCCTTTCCACCTACTGTGTGGGCTGGGATTTACAGGACCTTCTGACAGTGGGATTCCAGGGTGCAGCAGGAAAGATTGAGAGTAAACCTGCCAGACACTTCCGCACAGCTTTAGGCCAGATTGTCAACTTTTTTTATACTCTTCAGGGAGAGGCTGCTGGTGCTCAAGCCTTTTCCAACTTTGATACTCTTCTGGCTCCTTTTATTCGCTATGATAACCTGGATTATAAAGATGTGAAACAGGGATTGCAGGAGTTTCTCTTCAACCTGAATGTGCCTACCAGGGTGGGCTTCCAGACTCCTTTCACCAATCTCACTCTTGATTTGACAGTACCTGAAATTTATAAAGATGAACCTGTCATCATTGGCGGTCAACCTCAAACTGTTACCTACAGTGATTTCCAGAAAGAAATGGATATGTTCAATCAGGCTTTTTTAGAGGTGATGCTGGAAGGGGATGCTAAAGGCAGGGTTTTTACCTTCCCCATCCCCACCTATAATATTACCAGAGATTTTAACTGGGAACATCCGGTAGCCACCTTGCTCTGGGAGGTTACAGCCAAATACGGTATCCCATATTTTTCTAATTTTATTAACTCTGATATGAAACCGGATGATGTGCGGTCTATGTGCTGCCGGTTGCGTTTAGACCAGAGGCAGTTGAGAAAAAAAGGTGGTGGCCTTTTTGGTGCCAATCCTCTCACCGGAAGCATTGGAGTGGTCACCATCAATATGCCCAGGATTGGTTACCTTTCTGAGAGTAAAGAGGATTTCAAAAAACGTTTACTGGACATAATGCTTCTGGCAAAGGAAAGTCTGGAGATTAAGAGAAAAATTCTGGAGAAGTTAACCGCAGAGAATCTTTACCCTTACTCCCGTTTCTATTTAAGGCATATCAAGGAACGGTTTGGTCGTTACTGGGTCAACCATTTTTCTACTGTTGGGCTGATTGGTATGAACGAAGCCTGTCTCAACTTTCTGGGAGAAAGCATTGGGACAGTTCAGGGACTGAACTTTGCTCTGGAAATTATGCAGTTCATCCGGGAGCATCTGGTTAAGTTTCAGGAAGAAACAGGGAACAATTATAATCTGGAAGCCACACCGGCAGAAGGAACTTCTTACCGGCTGGCCAGGTGCGATAAGGATAAGTATCCGGACATCATCTGTGCTAACGAAGAGCAGTACCGGCAGGGAGCAGAACCTTTCTATACCAACTCCACCCATCTACCGGTGAATTTTACAGATGATATTTTTGAAGCGCTGGAATTACAGGATAAACTGCAGACAGAATATACTGGCGGAACAGTTTTACATCTTTTCCTGGGCGAAAGAATCTGTGACCCGTCTGCGGTGAAAAACCTGGTCCGGACCATCTGCCAGCATTTCCATCTACCCTATTTCACTATTACTCCCACTTTCTCTGTCTGTCCGCAGCATGGGTATCTCCCGGGAGAGCAGCCAGTGTGTTCCCTTTGCCACCGGGAAACAGAAATCTATTCCCGGGTGGTTGGCTACTTGAGACCGGTTAACCAGTGGAATAAAGGCAAAAGAGCAGAGTTTGCCGTGAGAAAGAATTTCACAGTAAAGGAAGAGGAGCTAAAGGTAAAAAAGGAAATGACAACAGAGGGCACTTTACAGAAGACTGTTCAGCCGGGTGCCGGGGAAAAATAAAATTTTCTTCTCAGGAGAATGAAAATCGGGGGTTTCCAGCGCTGTTCCCTGACAGAATATCCTGGTAAAATAGGAGCAATCATTTTCACACAGGGGTGTAACTACCGGTGCCATTACTGTCACAACCCTGAACTGGTCCTGCCAGAACTTTTTGCTCCCCTCATTCCCCAGGAGGAAATTTTTGATTTCCTGAGAAGAAGACCCCTGCTACAGGCTGTAACTATTACCGGTGGAGAACCGTGTCTTCAGTCTGACCTGATAGACTTTATCAGACAGGTTAAGTCTTTCCACCTGGCAGTGAAAATCAATACCAATGGAAGTTTCCCGGAAATAATTTTTGAACTCCTGCGCCAGAACTTAACAGACTATATCTCCCTTGATATCAAGGCTCCCTTTCCTAAATACCAGGATGTTACAGGGGTGACTTCTGATACCACAGCTGTGCAGGAAAGCATCAGGTTACTGCAAAAGGGAGGTTGCGATTATGATTTTCGTACGACTGTAGTCTCAGGTCTTCTGAACAAAGAGGATTTCCAGATAATAGGTGAAACCGTGCGGGGAGCAAAGCGCTACCTGCTACAAAGATTTGTACCTGCAAAACTGGTTAACAAGCAGTTTCTTTCCCGTCGCAGCCCGTCTGAAGAAGAAATGAAAGAATTTCAGGAGATTATGAGCCATTATGTGGAAAAGTGTGAAATAATTTAAAAAGGGGGGCAAATGTTAACAGAGAAAATGGAGCTGGGGTTGATTGTTGGTAACCGTGGTTTTTTCCCGGACCATCTGTGCCAGACCGGTCGGAAAAAACTGCTGGACCTGCTTAAGAAGAAAAACTTAAAAGTTGTTGCTCTGCCAGAAGAGGTGGGAAAATTTGGTTCTGTAGAGACCCGACAGGACGCAGAAAAATGTGCTGAACTTTTCCGCAGGCACAGGGATAGTCTTGCCGGCATCATAGTTACTCTGCCAAACTTCGGGGATGAACGGGCAGTAGCTGATACTATCAGATGGAGCAAACTGGATGTACCCATTCTTATACACGCCTGGCCTGATGACCCGGACAAAATGGATGTCGCCAACAGGCGCGATAGTTTCTGCGGAAAGATTTCTGTCTGTAATAACCTCAAGCAATACGGAATTAAATTCTCTTTAACCCGCTGGCACACCGTTGACCCGGAAAATCCTCTTTTCCTTGAAGACCTGGATTGTTTTCTAAGTGTTTGCCGGGTACTGGCTGGACTGAAAAAAGCCCGGCTGGGAGCTTTAGGAGCAAGACCCGCAGCCTTCAAGACTGTTCGGTACAGTGAAAAAATACTGGAAAAAGAAGGTATCTCTGTAGATACTACAGACCTTTCTGAGGTTCTTTCTGTTGCCGCCAGACTTTCTGATAATGATTCCTCTGTTTTGAAGGCCCTGAAAACTATTCAAGACTATACAGTTTGTTCTTCTGTCACGCAGTCTTCTTTGAAAAAAATTGCCCGGTTCAAGGTAGCCTTAGACCACTGGGTGGAAGAAAACGGTTTTGCCGCAGTAGCCATCCAGTGCTGGTCTTCCCTGCAACAGAATTTTGGTGTGATGCCCTGTGTAGCTATGAGCATGCTTTCTGAATCCTTGAAACCGGCTGCCTGTGAAGTGGATATTCTGGGGGCTTTAAGTATGTATGTTCTCCAGCTGGCTTCAGGTAAGCCCAGCGCTATCGTGGATTGGAATAACAACTACCACAACCAGCCGGAGAAAGCCGTCATCTTTCATTGCAGCAACTTCCCGGTTTCTTATTTTGAAAAATCCCGTCTTTATATTTCCGAGATTATAGCCGGCACTGTAGGCAAAGAAAATGCTGCCGGCACCATCTACGGAAGGCTAAAAACGGCACCTTTTACTTTCCTGCGGCTTTCCACCGATGACACTTCTGGATGCCTCAAAGGGTATCTCGGCGAAGGAAGACTGACTGATGACCAGGTGGAAACCTTTGGAGGTTACAGTGTAGTCCAGATTAATAATTCTGCAGTCTCTGCTACAGTTCATCTGCCGGGAAGGGTTTGAACACCATGTGGCTATCAACCTTTCTTCGTGTAAGGCAGTTGTGGAAGAAGCACTGGTTGATTACCGCAACTGGCCACTTTACCTGCACGGACAGAGAGGAAACAGCTGTGGACTTTAGAGTGCCTTTTAATTCTTACGGAGAGCGCTTGCGATAAAGATTATCATATGTTATAATTATAACCTAAAAAGGAGGCGGATATGGACAGAGGAAGCAAAAAGTCTATGCCTGCTGGTTTTACTCTGATTGAACTTTTAGTGGTGGTCGCTATCATTGCGATTTTAGCAGCCATACTTCTGCCAGCACTTAGCAAAGCCAGAGAGAAAGCCCGACAGGCAGTCTGTATGAATAACCTTAAACAGATAGGTGTTGGTCTTTTGATGTATATTCAGGATTATGATGGCTGGATGCCCTGTGCTGCAGCAGTTGACCAGTACGGCTATTTCTGGTGGGGTCCCATCACACGCTACCTGGGTTTAAAGGGTACTGACGGTAACTGGCTGAATCAGTATACTGGAAACTGGCAAAACTGCGCACTTTTAAGATGCCCTACAGAAAAAAGAGTTTATCCTGGTTATTATTTTAACTACGCTTACAACTCCAACCTGGGCACTCTGGATGCTGCGCTTCGGGGTATCTTCCAGAAATATCAGAGCATAAGAAACCCTACCTGGTGTCTCTGGGTCGGTACAGTGCAGAGGTATGCAAACAAAAATGAGGTAGAAAAAGGACCTGGCGAAGTAAGGTACCAGTTCTCCTGGTATTTCGGACTGGGCGGTGGCGAGACCAATTTTGGTGCTGTCCACAACCTCGGTGCCAATTACCTCTGGACTGATGGTCATGTCTCCTGGTTAAAGTGGAATCAGCAGCTGGAAAGATACACCTGGAGAGCCTATCCCAGTTACCGGTGAAGGAGAATGAGAGTTCTACCGCTGCTTTTCTTTCTCTTTTCTGTTTTCCTTTCCGGGGCAGATAGGTATTTAGTGAAAAATGGAAAATCTTACTGCTTCATTGTTTTTCCAGATGAACCAACCGTAACAGAAAAATTTGCCTCAGAAGAGCTGGCCAGTTACATAGAAAAGTCAACCGGTGTAGGTATCCCCCTCATAAAAGAAGGTCAGCTTGTCAGTGTCTCCAGTCAGCCCGAGCACCTTCTGGTTGTGGGAAAATGCCGGCTGACTTCTCAGGCAGGGCTACAGCCTGAAAAACTGGAAAACGAAGAAATTCTTCTGGTGAGCAAAAAGGGTAATCTTTACCTGGCAGGTGGAGATTCTTCACCTTTAGCTGACCCTAAAACTCGCAACCATGAATCTTTTGGCACCTTGTTTGCTGTCTATGAATTTTTAGAACGTTACCTCGGTGTGCGATGGTACTGGCCAGGAGAACTGGGAGAAATAGTCCCGGGAAAGAAAGAGCTTATCCTTCCGGAGGTTTCCCTTCGACAGAAACCTTCTTTTGATTTCCGCGCTGTTTACGGATACTATGCTGATGACCCGCTGATAAGTCGGGAGCAGAGCAGCCTCTGGTGGAGAAGACAGAGGCTGGGTAGTTCCAGGAAAGGTTTTCCGGGAACACATGCCTTCAACGAATGGCCAGAACGGTTTGCCAGAACTCATCCGGAATATTTTGCCCTGCAGAAAGACGGTAGCCGCCTTCTTGATGCCAACCACGGAGGAGGACATATCTGTCTCACCAATCCAGAGGTAAAAAAACAGATTGTTGCTGATATCCTAAAAAAATTTAAGGATCCTTCTGTCAGGGCAGCTAATGTCTGGCCAGGAGATAGCCATGGTCTTTACGGCTGTCGCTGTGTTTCCTGTGAAGCTTCCCGGGACAGAAGCGCACCAAAAACCGGGACTGATTCGCGGCTGGTCTGGGGACTGGTGAATGAAATAGCGAAGGAAGTAGGAAAATTTTATCCGGACCGCTGGATAAACGGTGGCTCTTACGCGGAATTTGCGGATATCCCGGAAGGTATGGAATTCCAGCCGAATGTAGCTGTCACCATCTGTGATATTGGTCTTTACTGGAACAGGAAGGATATTGAAGCCTACAAGCAAAGAATTACCGACTGGAAAAATAAGGTGAAAAAAATTTACGTCTGGAATTATTATTTCCCCTCAGGACCGGGCCAGTTTGTGGTGGCTGCTCATTACATCAACCAGATCTGGAGGTGGTGCTACGGTAAAGTTGATGGTGCCATCAACGAACTCGATGTGGGCCAGTGCCGTTTCGGCGGTACCTGGCCTGACTGGCCGGCAACGGTTTTGAATATGTACATCTATTTTAAAAGCCTCTGGCAGGTCCAGCAGGATGTGGACAAAATCCTGAGGGAATACTGTCAGGACCTTTTCGGACCAGCCAGCCGGCCAATGCTAAGGTTTCATCTGGAACTGGAAGCTGCCCTGAAAAAAAATTATGCGACTGGCGTCCGCAGAGATGGGAGATATGAGACTTTCTGGACCAAACTCTACCCGCCAGAAACAATAACACGGCTGATGACCTATCTGGATGAGGCGGAAAAACTTACCTCTAACGAGAAACTTTATCACCAGAGAGTGGCTGTGATGAAAAACTGTTTTGTCAGGATGAAACAGGCCAGTGATAGTTTTTTAGGAAGTGCCAGATTCCTCAGAAAGGAAATTATCTGTCCGGCTGTCAGTGAAGGGCTGGATTCTTTTGATGGCATGCTGGAGGATAAACAGTGGACTCAGGCAGGACGAAGCGGAGTTTTTGTCCAGTCTGTTACCGGGCAACCTGCTTCTACAACAACAGAAGTTTTCCTTATGCACGACGGGAAAAATCTTTATCTGGGATGGAAAGCTGGACTGAAGAAAGGACAGATTATCAGAGCAGAAAGAGAAAACAGCACCCAGCCTGTCTGGTGGGATGATAACTTTGAGGCTTTCTTCTATGCCGGGGATACTTACTACCAGTTTATTATTACCAGTAAAGGCATTCTCTGGGATGCCAGAAACGGTGATACAGGCTGGGAAAGTAAAGCCCGGGTGAAAACTTTTGTTGGTGATGAATACTGGAGTGGAGAATTAATCATCCCTGTAGAATCTCTCACCAGCTTACCCCGTCCTGAAACTTTTGCCGGTGTTACCTGGGAAGCCAATTTTGGTCGGGTTTACTATTTCCCGGAAAACTCTCTGGCTAATGGAAAAAAAATCACCTGGAAAGAAGAACTCCAGATGTGGAATCCTGTTTTTGAACCATCTTTTAATATCCCGGAAAAATCCGGATTGATTCGCTTCCCCTGAAAATCAAGTATGCCCGGAAAAAAAGATTCCCGGAAAGACTTATTCCTGCTTGGTGGAGAAAGTATTCTGGTTGATGATTTTATCTGGAGAAGATGGGTGGAAAAAGATATTCCTGACATGCCCAGAAAACCAGAGGATGATTTTCCTGTAATGTATCCTCCGGAGGAAAAAATTGTACAAGCTTCCAAAGAATTGGGACTGTTCAACACTTTCCGTCTTCCCTGCCACCCCTGCCCCGAAAGAATAAAGGTCTGTGAGGTAGGGAAATACTACCTGCTGATAGATTTATTCCGGGCAACCCTTGATTATCAGAGACCAGGGGTGAAAAAAAATTTCCCTGATTTTTTTTCCTTTCTGGAGAATTATTATGACGGCATCTTCAACCTGCTGCTGGCTCATCCGGAAAAATCATGGGGGGTTATCTGCGGGGAGATGGACAGTTGTTGTCCCTGGCCAGAGCATTTTTTTCGCAACAAAAAGGAAGCATATCAATTCTGGAAAAAAGTTTTCTTTAGTCAGCAGGTTGGGAGTAACCAGCCCGGGTCTTTTTTTTCCTATCTTAGAAGACACCGGATTGATTACCGGAAGGCAAACCTGATGGTTCATGCCGCGATGCTTTTTGCCCTGCATCATTACTACCACTGGGGTTTCCGCTTTGTCTGGCTGGAGCGGGGCTGTGGACTTTCCAATCTTCAGTTAGGCGTGGCTTTTCTGCGGGGTGCAGCCCGGCAGTACAATGGCAGATGGGGATTTGATTTCTCCACCCATCATCCCCATCGTAACCAGCCAACCTGGTACGATAAATCCGGTCAAAGGCGTGGTGGCTGGACAGAAAGTTTAATGATCAGGAGCTGGATGACTGGTTTTCTTTCCGGGGCCAATTTAATCCACCAGGAAACTTCCAGTTACACCCACTGGATTTTTGATGAGAAAGGGAATTTTCGACTTTCTCCAGCAGGGAAACTGGCGAAAAAATTTGCGGATTTTACCCTGAGAAAACATCCACAGCGCGGAAAGACTATCACTCCGATTGCCCTGGTTCTTAATTTCTATCATGGTTTTGACAGCAGACACAGTATTCTGCTGAGGCATCCTTTTGTCTGGGGTAACCGGGTACCGGTAACAGCAGAAGACTGGCAGATAGCCAATCTTTTTGATTTTTTCTTTCCAGGGCATAGCCAGTCCTGGGGCGGGTTTGACGAAGCTTTTAATCCTCGGGTTTTCTGGAAAAGTCAGTGGGAATATTTGCAGATGCTCAAGGAAGGCTATGATATGCGACCTTACGAAACCGGACACCTGGTCAACAGTGCTTATGGAGATTGTGTCGATGTTTTCGTGGATACTGCAGGTATAAAAACTCTAACTGGATACAAACTGGTTTTTCTGGCAGGAAAAGTTGATTTTTCCAGCAAATTTTCCACCGTTCTGGATGAATATGTGAAAGATGGTGGTACCATCATAGCTGCAGTTAACCAGTTACCAGAAAAAATGCTGAACCAGTTAGGTGTGCAAAACCAGGGAAGAAAGTGGGAGTATGATTTGCTTACCTGTACCAGGTGCGGAGAAAAATTCGGTGGTGACCGTTATGAATACTTTCTTCTACAGGTCCCGGAAGGAAAAATTCTTGGTAGAAATCACCTCGGTCAACCCCTTGTCTGGGAAAGCAAATACAAGAAAGGGACTGTAATTTTAACCGGGGTGCCCTTCAGCCAGGATATTGCTGCCAGAAGGATTCTTCCTTTACTGGCACACATATATGGAAGGTTAGTCAGAAAAGTAATTCCGGTGATTGCCACCCCGCAACCAATCCAGCTAATCGCAAACCAGGACCCGGATTTTTTCCTGGTAGGTGCTCTGAATAATAGTCCGTCTCCCTGGAAAGGGTGTTTACATCTTCAATTTGGGGAAAGGAGGAAGGTAATTAGAATTCAAGAAATCTGGAAAGAAGAAGAAATTTTCACCGGAGAAAAATTTTTACCGTTTTCTTTCTCTGATACCATTGCGCCTTTTGACTTCAAAATCTACAAAATTTTTACCGGGAAATAAGAGATTATGTTAAACCAGCCAGTTGAAAACAGCCATCTCTTCTGGTAAAATAAGAAAAAAGGAGAATAACGATTCCGTCCTGGGTTTTTTTTCTACTGGGTCTTTTCCTGGGTGCTGGAGTTTTTCTCTTCTGGATAAAAAGCAGAAAGGAAGATGCTAAAAAGTTAGCCCGGGAACTTTTGGCTGAGGCTCAGAAACAAAGACTGAGTGACCTGGAAACTATTATTAATCATTTAAAGGATGCTTTCAGCTCTGTTTCCCTGGATGCTTTATCCAGAAATACCCAGCAGTTTTTAAGTTTAGCCAGTGAAACTTTAGCCCGACATACAAGTTCCGGCATCCAGGAACTGGAAAAACGCAAAAGTCTGATTGACCAGACCCTGGAGACCATGAGACAGAACCTGGAGAAAGTTCAGGAAGTAATCAGCAGTATGGAGAAGGAAAGAAAACAACAGTTTGGCCAGATTGAAACGCAATTGAAACTGGCTACAGAACAGACCAGCCGTCTTCAGGAGACAACCAGCCAGTTAAAACAGGCACTGGCTGGTTCCGGAGTACGCGGTCGCTGGGGTGAAAGGATGGCAGAGGATGTTTTGCGGCTGGCTGGCTTCATAGAAGGAATTAACTATCAGAAGCAGAAAAAACTGGAGGAAGCAAGCACCAAACCCGACTATACTTTTTTCCTCCCGCAGGGGTTAAGAATCAACATGGATGTGAAGTTTCCCCTGGACAATTACCTCCGCTATCTGGAAGCCAGAACAGAGATGGAAAGGGAACAGTACCGGAAAAGTTTTCTCCGGGATGTCCGGGAACGCATTAAGTCAGTGACCAGCCGGGACTATATCAGTCCAGAAAACAATACCGTGGATTATGCCCTGATCTTTATTCCCAACGAGCAGGTTTATGCTTTCATCAACGAACAGGACCGCAGCATCCTGGATGAAGCACTCAGCCAGAAAATTATTGTTTGCTCTCCTTTAACTCTTTATGCCATCTTAGCAGTCATCCGGCAGGCAGTGGATAATTTCAACCTGGAACAGACTGCTGCCCATATTCTCAATGTTCTGGGTACTTTTGCCAGACAATGGGAAAGTTTTGTGAAGGTGATGGAGAAGATGGGACAGAAAATTGAGGAAGCTCATAAAGAATTCCAGACGCTTACCACTACCAGACGCCAGATGTTAGAAAAATCACTCAGACAGATTGAGGAAATTAGGCAGCAGAAGAAGATGGAAGCCATTGCGCCTTTCTCCGAAGAAAAAGAAAATTCCTCCTGAGAAAACTTTACCCGATGGAAATCGTACTTGCCTCCCGCTCTCCCCGGCGGCAGCAGCTGATGAAAAAGGTGGTGGAAAACTTCACTGTCTTTCCAGTGGATGTGGAGGAAAGTACTATCCAGGAAACTGACCCGGTAAAGTTTGCTCTCCAGGCCGCAGTCTTAAAGGCTAAAACAGCAGCAGAAAAATATCCTGGTAGCTTAATCGTGGCAGCCGATACAGTGGTTTACCTGGACGGAGAAATTTTGGGAAAACCAGCCAGCCCGCAGAATGCCAGAGAAATGCTGGAAAAGCTTTCCGGGAAAAGGCACAAGGTAATTACCGGACTTGCTCTTTACCAGAAAAAAGAAGAAAAACTCCTCACCGATTACGAGTTGACCTATGTCACCTTCAAAAAGCTGGAACCTGAAGTTATTGAGGAATACCTGGCAACCGGTGACTTTGCAGACAAGGCTGGGGCTTATGCTATCCAGAAAACAGGGGACAGATTTGTAGAAAAGATGGAAGGCGATTACGAGAATGTTGTTGGCTTCCCGGTGAGAAAGTTTCGCAGACTCCTGGAAAAATTTCTGGCTCCGGAACTGGTGGTAGAGGTGGTGGACATAGCTTTACCTCACCACTGGGCAGTTGCCAGATACAACAACCAGGTTATCTTTGTAAATAAGGGACTGCCCGGAGATAAAATCAGGGTGAGGATGACGAAAACAGGTAAAGACTTCTTCCAGGCAGAAGCCATCAGGATAGAACAACCTTCTCCTGACCGGGTTAGCCCTTTCTGTCCGCACACAGAGTTTTGCGGTGGCTGTGTCTTTCAGGAATTAGACTATCGCCGGCAGAAGGAATTGAAACAGGAACATCTTTTTCAGACATTGCGGAAAATCGCATCACTACAGTTGAAACCCAGCCAGACCGAACCACTGGTTGGCTCTCCGGAGATTTCCTATTATCGGAATAAGATGGAATTTGCTTTCGGGGAGCAAGCAGGTAAAGTCGTCCTTGGTCTGCGTCCGAGGACCAGTCCTTCAGGCAGAAGGTTTTCCTCTGTGGTGGCTTTAAAGGAATGCCCGCTTTTCAGTCCTGTGGTAAGTAAAATCTTCTTACCCTTTCTTGACTTCGCCAGGCAGCAATCCCTGCGGGCTTATCATCCAGGGAAAAAGAAAGGTTTCCTGAGACACCTGGTTTTGAGACAGGGTAAACGGACAGGCCAGTTAATGGTGATTCTTGTAACCACCGGTGAGATGAGCATTGATTTCACTCCCCTGGCGGAACAACTTGTTTCTGAGTTCCCGGAGATGAAAAGCCTTTACTGGGTTATTAACCAGCAGATTTCTGATGTGGTTAATTTTCAAAAGAAAAATCTTCTCTGGGGTCAGAGTTTTATTGAGGAAAAACTTGGTCCTTTCACCTTTCGTCTTCATCCTCAGAGTTTCTTCCAGCCCAATACTGCCTGTGCGGAACTTCTTTATCAGAGACTCCAGCAGCTCACCAGCCAGGCTGGTTGTCAGAAGGTACTCGGCCTTTATTGTGGTTCTGGCTGTCTGGAAATTTTTCTTTCTGCGGTTTGTCGGATGGTTTCCGGCGTGGACACAAGTTCAGCCAGCATTGCTACTGCCTTAGAAAACTGCCGGCTGAATAACATTGCCAGCTGTTCTTTTCAGGAAAAAACCGTAGAAAAATTACTGCCGGAAATAAAGGGAGAAGATTTTGACCTGGTTGTTGTAGACCCACCCCGGGCAGGGCTTTCCCCGAGAGCCTTAAAGGGTGTCATAAAGCTCCAGATTCCTTATCTGGCTTATGTTTCCTGTAACCCAGCCACCCTGGCACGGGATTTGAAAGAATTGTTGACTGCCGGTTATGGCGTGGAAAAAATCATTCCTTACGACTTCTTTCCTCACACCAGCCATATGGAAACGCTGGTCTGGCTGAAAAAATAGCACCCTTTTCCATCGTGGAAATCTTAATCCCAACCCACTGCTTTTCTCAGGATAAGAATCACATCCAGAATATCTAAATTACCATCCTGACTTAAGTCTGCCTGATAAAGGTCAGATTGCCTGCCGCCGATAATCATCTGTAAACACAGGATAACATCACATATATCCACCCTGCCATCCTGGTTAAGGTCGCCAGGATTCCTGACAGATACTGCCTGATAAGGATTAAACGCTCTCTCTGCAAAAAGATACCAGCAGGTCGTAGCAGTATGTACCCGCATGAAATACTCCCATCCCAGGCCAGTACTCAGATGGTCACAGGAAGCAGCCACTATTCCCGGGCCATCACCTCCCTGTGCACTCTTCTGGGTCTGCCTGAGAGAGTTGATGACAGAAAGAAACTTCTCTGGCTGCTGCAGTATCTGGTAAACTAAAGCCATCTGACCGGTTCCTTCCCACCAGATACCATCTCGGTCATTATTAAAATCAAAACCGGATAAGCCGTTTATCTGTAACCGGAAATTTTCCTCCAGCCAGTTCAGGGAAACAAAATAATCCTGCAAAGCCATCATCGCCCAGGTCTGAACATCAAGGACTTTTTTGCTGGTATCAGGAGTAACACCATCCTGCCTGGTACCAATCCAGAAATATGAGCCTTCCTGATTCCACATGCTTTCCACAAAACTTCTGGCATGCTGGCTTCTTTCCTCCCAGAGACTATCCCCCGTGATCTGGTAAAGCACATGAAACGCAGCGTAAACATCTATATTGTGCTCGGTAGACTTGTGGGTGAGCTTTACCGGTTCTGGTTCCCAGCCAAGATAGCCAGCAGTGTAACCGCCTGTTTCGCTGTAAGTATGCTGGTAAAGCCACTGGCCCAGGGCAACTGCTGCTTCCAGATACCTGGGCACTGGATTTTGCTGGTAATAGTGGGTCAGGGCAAGGATTACCCAGGCAAGGTTGCCGGTATCTGTACTGATTTGTTTCTCATCCTCACACCATCTTTTTTCTACCGGGTCCCACCAGCCAGGAAGATTTGCTTTTCCGGTCAGATGAGCACTTAAATCCCCGGACCGGTAAGCATTTCTCAGACGGCCGTCCTGATAGAAACGGTCATTTTCCCTGGCAAAGAGAAAGGCGTCACAGATAAGACCGGCCCGTTTCAGGTCCTCGGTTTTTCCGCGGCTCAGCAAGGCTAAAACAGCTAAAGCATTATCGTAAATAAAACAGGCGTTGGTCCAGAAAAGGTCTGGGGCTTCTACAGAAACTGGCTGGTAACTCTGAAGAAAGCGCGGCTGGTCCAGCCGTTCCAGGTGATATTTAATATCATCAAGGTAGAATGTGGCGCCTTCAGGATTGGAAAAACCTGTCAGGTAAAATCCGAACCCGCCGATGATATAAGATAAATCCTTCCCGGTAAGGTCAATACTGTACTGGTTCCAGTCCCTGGACAAAACTATCAGCCCCGTGGAAGTTTTGGGTAAGGAATCAGGGTAAGGACCGGTCAGCCCTCCAGCAAAAAATTCTACTTTTTCTCCTCCCTTCTGGCCCCTGGCCTGGAAAGTTAGTTTGCTGGCGCCTGTGAGATTGTATCCTGCAAGTGGTACTGTTGCCCAGTTGGACTCTGGTTCCTGCCAGTAGACTGCTGCCCAGCTGGCTCCTGCCTGAAACTGGATTTTTATACAGCTGGTGCCGGAGAAAACATTCTCCGGATAATTTGTCTCTACTGTAATGGCACTGGTATCACCCAGAAATCCTGTAGGAAAGAAGTGATTTCCACCGGCATCCTTATCAGTGTAGACATCAAAACTGTTGTGAAATTTGTCCATGGTCTGGTAAAGGTAGAGAAAAGCCTTTCCTTCCTCTGCCCGCAAAGGAAAAGACACAACAATACTGGTTAATACTACCAGCAACCCTGCCTTTCCCATCTGCCGCATGAGAAAAAACCCTTTTACGGATTCAGTTTGATTTCCACCGTAGGTACAGCCTTACGAAACTTGATAACCAGTTCTAAAAATTTTTCCAGACTGGCTCCAGGAATAAACCTTTTCATTTCTTTCAGGAAATCCATCAGACTTTCAGGTGAGACAAATCCTTCCTGGATTTTTTGATAGAGCGCTTCAAAACCTGCCTTATCCATCTCTGGCCAGATTTTCACCAGTTGCAGATAGATTTCCTGTTTTCTTTTCTCTTCCAGAATAGTGTTGAACTCTTCGGCTAAAACCTGTTCTGCCTGAGTCCCGAATTCGTACTCCATCAATTCTTCCCCGAGAGATTCCAGAATCTTTGTCTGTTTCCTGCCAGCCTTCTGAAAGCAGATTTGTCCGTAGATGATAGGTAAAGCGATGAGAAGAAAACCAAAATAAAAACCGGTCAGGGCAATACCCACCCCGATAGCCAGTCCCACATTTCCTTCGTAGACCAGCCGGATAAACTCAATAATCCCTGTGAGAATCCCATTCCTCAATTTGAAAAACCAGGAATATCCCACATCCAGGCCTACTGCCAGACACCCCATTAATAAACCCCGCAGATATCCATAGTCCTGGGCATTCTCCGGAGTAAGAGTTAAAGGAAAACCCAGCCAGCGTTTAGGAGGAGAAAGAAAATGGGTTGTTATCTCTTTCAGGTTGTGCTTCACTTTTTCCAGGGAATCGTAAGCACCGGAAACAATAAATTCTTTCTCTCCACGGAAAATGGCTACAAATCTATCCACCGGGGTCCGGACATTCTGCACAAAGTAGGGGAAGACAAACTCCTTCTTGGTGAAAACATCCCAGGTTCCAGAAGGGGTGGACCAGACTGTTTCTTTCTGATAATTGAGAGAAGTCAGCAGCTGATAAACATTTTCCTTGACCTTCTGGAAATACCTGACTTCCGTAAGAAACCTCTGTTGCTGGGCAGAACTCATACCTGTATTTTAACCTATTTCCACCAAACTGGTAAGAATCGTATAATAAAAGACGCAAAAATGAAAAAAATTGTTATTCTGGGTTCTACAGGGAGTATCGGAGAAAACACCCTGGAAATAGTAAGAAAGCAACCGGAGAAGTTTAAGATCTTAGCTCTGGCCTGCCATTCTAACGTGGAAAAACTTCTTTCTCAGGTGAAGGAATTCCAGCCAGAATTTGTCTGTCTGGAAAAACCTATCCCCGGGACAGAAAAGATGTTTCCTGACAGGCAGGTACTTTACGGACAATCCGGTCTCACACAGCTGGCAACCTTATCGCAGGCAGATTTAATCCTGGTGGCTATCCCCGGTCTTACTACTCTTGTTCCTGTCCTGGAAAGTTTACGCTGCGGTAAAACTGTAGGTCTGGCTACCAAGGAGATAATGGTAGTGGCAGGCTGGCTTCTTATGGAAGTGGCAGAAAAAAATCAGGCGACAATTCTACCGGTGGATAGCGAGCATAATGCTCTCTTTCAGTGTCTGGCAGGAGAAGACAGAAAACAAATTGCCAGAGTTTATCTTACGGCTTCCGGTGGACCTTTCCTGAACAAAAAAAATGTAGAAAATGTAGACCTGAGGGATGTACTTGCGCATCCGGTATGGAAAATGGGAAAAAAAATTACTGTTGATTCTGCAACTTTGATGAATAAGGCTTTAGAGATGATTGAAGCCCATTATCTTTTTCGTCTTCCCCCGGAGAAAATCTCTGTTCTGATTCATCCTGAAGCTATCATCCACGGGCTGGTAGAATTCACAGATGGGGTTTTCAAGGCTGTCCTTTCCCCTCCGGATATGAAGTTTGCTCTCAGTTATGTTCTGCATTATCCCTGCCGCAGCGAAAACTCCTGGAAGCCACTGCGTCTGGAAAAAATCGGGCAGCTCACCTTCCGCAGGGTAGAAGAAAAAAATACCTGGTGGCTTCTGGCGAGGAAAGCACTGGAATTGGGAAATTCCCTGCCTGTAGTTCTGAACGCCGCAAATGAAGAAGCAGTTGCTCTTTTTCTTCAACAGACTATAAAATTTAAGCAAATAGTACCCCTGATTGAAGAGGTTATCAATCAGCATAAGCTCACTGTGGTAAAATCCGTGGAAGAAATTATGGAACTTTCCGCCTGGGCAAGAATCAGGTTAAGAAAAATAGCTGGAGTTAGCTGAAAGGAGAAGTGATGTTACTTTCCATAGTGGGAATTCTGGTTCTTTTCTCCGTGGTCATCATTATCCATGAATCTGGTCATTTCTGGATAGCCAGAAAAGCCGGTGTAAGGGTGGAGAAATTCTCCCTTGGTTTTGGCCCGAAAATTATCTCCTGGCGACGTAAAGTCTGGAAACCGCTTTATCTCTACCCCTATCCTTTCGCTCCCAGGATTAAACAGCTGGTTGAGGAAGAGACAGAGTACCAGATTTGCCTCATCCCGTTTGGTGGTTATGTGAAAATGGCCGGGGAAGATTACAAACCTGAAGGTCCCTTTCAGACAGATGAGTATATGGCTAAATCCCCGGGCTGGCGAGCAGCCATCGTGGCTTCTGGCGCATTGCATAACCTTTTCTTTGGTTTTCTGCTTTTAATCCCTGTTTTCATGCTGGGTGTCCCTGGTTACGATGGCACCAGAATCGGTTCCTTTGTTAAAGGAATGCCAGCAGAAAATTCTGGTTTAAAGGTAGGGGACGAGGTCATTTCTGTCAATGGGAAAAAATGCCGGGAATGGCATGATGTGATTATGAATATTCGCCAGTCCACTGCGGAAAACCCTGACCAGCCGGTATACCTTCTGGTAAGAAGAGATGGCCAGATTCTTCCCTTTTCCATCCTGCCAAAAGCAGTAGCGGCTCCTGATTTTTCTGGTAAAAAGATGACCAGCTACCTTCTGGGTATCAGCCCCAGAGAGAAGCTGGAAAAGTATCCCTTTTTTGTCTCCATTGTGCGGGCAGGAAAAGAGTTTGGAAAGATGACCTATGGAGTTTTTCTGGCTTTTAAAATGCTTTTCACCAGACAGGTCTCCGCTAAACTTCTTTCTGGCCCGGTAGGGATTGCCCAGTGGGCAGGAGAGATTGTCCATGCCGGGATAGCCAGATTTCTTTATTTTGTAGCTTTTATCAGTGTGAACCTTGGTTTAATTAACTTTTTCCCTTTTCCGGTCCTGGATGGTGGACATCTGGTAGGTTTACTGATGGAAAAACTGCGCGGGAAAAGACCCAGCAAACAGTTTCTGGAGATTGTGCAATATGCAGGAGCAGCCGCCTTAATCTTTCTGGCTCTTTTTGTTACATATAATGACCTGGTGCGTCTTCTGGAGGCAAAACTGAGAACTGGCCGTTGAAAGACAGGATGAGGACAAGAAGAATTACCAGACAGATTAGAATTGGTAATATTTTCATTGGTGGCCAGGCACCTGTTTCTGTTCAGGGGATGACCAAAGTTCCCACCTCTGATTTTACGGTTCTGCTCCGTCAGGTTAAAGCGCTGGAAAAATCAGGGGCAGAACTCATCAGGATTTCTATCCTTAACCAGGAGGAAGCCAGACTGATTCCTCTTCTGAAGAAAGAAATGAAGGTCCCTCTGGTGGCTGATATTCATTACAGTGAGAAACTGGCTCTCACAGCCTTAACTGCCGGTGCGGACAAAATCAGAATCAACCCGGGAAATATTCCTAAAGAAAAACTGCGGACATTTATCCGGGAAGCCAGAACCAGGGCTATTGCCGTCCGGCTTGGTTTTAATTCTGGTTCCCTGAAATGGGAAGGAAATCTCGTCCGGAGTATGGTCCAGGCTGCCTGTGATAGTATCAAGTTTTTTGAAGATAACGACTTTCATCTTCTGATTATCTCCCTGAAAACACCCTTTGTGGCAGAGACTGTAGAGTGTTATCGCCAGTTAGCAGAAAAATGCGACTATCCTTTCCATCTGGGGATTACTGAAGCCGGACGGGGAAAACTGGCGGAAGTGAAATCTGTTCTGGGTATTGGTAATCTGCTTCTGGAAGGTATCGGAGATACCATACGTGTTTCTTTAACAGAATCTCCCCAGAAAGAAATCCTTCTCGGCCAGATTATCTTACAGGCAGCAGGCTTGCGCAGTTTTGTCCCGGAAATCATTTCCTGTCCGGGTTGCGGCAGGTGTCAGGTAGATTTACCGGGGATGGAACAGGTGGTGAGAAGACTGGTAATGTCTCTGAGAAAAGATTTTCCTGGTATCAACCGATTGAAGATTGCAGTGATGGGATGTCCGGTGAATGGTCCTGGGGAAGCCCGACAGGCTGATATTGGTCTGGCTGGTGGCAGAAAAAACTTTACTCTTTTCCGCAAAGGTGAAGTCCTTGGTACCTACCCGGAAAAAGAAGCCTTACACCAGCTGGAGAAGCATCTGAAAAGCATGGTTGCAGGCAAAGTTGTATAATGGGGTACCAGCTGCAAAGGAGAAAACTATGTGCAAGAAAGTGTTAATTTTTCAGGGTGTGCTGAGTTTAAGTTTTCTTGTTGCCGCGGAAAACAGGATCAATATCTACTGGGCAGATAAACCACCTGTGATTGATGCCCGGGAAGATGATGCCTGCTGGCTGGTGGCGGAGCAGGCGAAAAACTTCTCTCTTTTCAAAAAGGCGGGTCAACCAACCAGACAGACTGAGGTGGCTGTCTGCTATGATGCTGACTGCCTTTATCTTTTCTGGAAACTTTATGATGCGACACCCCAGAAAATTGTTTTTGGTAACCCGGAAGATGTGAGAGACTTTATCACCTGGCAGGATGTGGCAGAACTTTTTCTTGACCCCGGACAGACAAAACAACATTACTTTCAGCTGGCAGCTACTCCTTCCGGTGCGCGGTTTGACCTTTCTTCAAAAAAATCAACCCGTTTTAACCCTGACTGGAAAGTGAAAGGAGCAATTTACGACTGGGGCTGGGCTCTGGAGATGGCTATTCCCTTTACCGAGCTGGCTCATCAGGGAGAAATTAGGTCTACCCCTGTTGTGGGTGAAGTCTGGGGGATAAACTTCTGCCGGGACCAGGCCAGCCTGCACGAATGGAGCCAGTGGGAACCTTCCATGATGAGTTTTCATGAAGTGAAAAACTTCGGTAAGGCTGTTTTCTGCGGCCGGAAGGAAGGGAAACAACTACCGATAATAAAAATCTCCAATTTTGAACCACTTTTTTTTGGGCCGGCAGCTTTCTTTTTCTCTGTGGAATCACCAGCACCCTCGTTAAAGTACAGTTTCCTTTTAAGCCGTGATGGTATCCTGGTGGAACAGAAAACAGGGGAAAAGATAGAGAGAGGACAAATAC
>Ga0209102_1000647_pt1 | contig 21800 bp, 11 predicted proteins | sample ConPoolayeHmetaG_FD_185483 | JGI IMG/M metagenome (GOLD analysis project Ga0209102, IMG submission 185483) | Hot spring microbial mat communities from California, USA to study Microbial Dark Matter (Phase II) - Cone Pool mat layer H metaG... ...
AGTTTGGGTCGGAAAGAATCATGGAGCGGGAGTTGAACCGGAAAGAGACCCGGATAAGATAGTTCTTTATGGAGGAAAAGCTGTCCAGGTTAAAAGAGATTAGATTAGAAATGCCGATGTTTGTGCCTTACAAAGAATGTCAGAGAAATCAGTATGGATTCGTATTTATCGATAAAAGGTAAGCATAGAACAAAATAAATATTGGGGTGGAAAACCTGGAATCATCTTTCGGAAAATCCGTGATAGCGAGTCCTTTAGCTGACATAAAAAATTGGCCTAGAACATTATCGTGATTAATTAATAAATGAAGGAGTACAGTATGAGGAAGAAAAAGGCCAATAGGGAGAAATTGTGGATTCTTTCCGCCCGCCTTGTCCTTTTGTTTCTGGTCTGCTTGGATATGCCTCTTCTTGGCAGGGATAAAGGGTTGGTGGCGTGGTGGAAATTTGATCAAATGAAAAATAACAAAACTCCCGATAGTGTAAGTCAAATTGAAGACACAATCGAAGGAAATTTTAAATCTACCTCCGGAGTTGTCGGATCAGCTTTAAAATTAGATGGTTTTACTACCTGTGTAATCCGCCTGGCTGGCAATTCACCGCAGCTTGAAGATAGATTTACACTGGAAGGCTGGTTGGCCCTGGCTACCTATCCCTGGAACTGGTGTCCAATAATTAGCCAGAAAAAGGGCAAGGAGGCCGGTTTTTATTTGGCTGTTGGCCCACGGGGACAATTGAGCTTCCAGATAGCCTTAAATGAGAAGTGGCATGAGTGTACCTTACCCGATTTTGCCATACCGCTCAGAAAATGGGTCCAGGTAGTTGCGATTTATGATTCGGCTGAAGGTATAACCATCTATCTTGATGGTAATGAGGTTGGAAAGTTAGAAGTAAAGGGAAAACCTACCTTTGCTCCAGATGTAGATTTGCGAATCGGTATGAATCATGAAAAAATGAAGCCAGCTTATATTCATCGTGAACACGGAACACTTCCAGACTGGTTTTCTCTTGATGGAATTGTTGACGAAATAAAAATATATGATCAGGCTATAGCTCCTGAGCAAATTGTAGCTTCCTATTCAAAAAACAAGCCCGGGGTTGATCCTGATCTGCCACTTCGACTCATGCCTTCAGGTCCTGCTGGTCCCGGCCGTTTTGGTGCGTATTATTGTCAATTGAAATATTATGATGAATGGGATGCTCTCTGGCCCGTAGACGAGCATCCTGACGTGGTTGTGAGATTTGACAATTCAGCTGCCCGCGTTGTTTTCTGGCGCGGCACTAGATATTCACCGGTCTGGGTGACTGAGAATGGATTGTGGATGGCCGATCAAAGTGTTGAGGCCTGGGGAGTGGGTCCAGAGGACAAGGAGGGATGTTTTGAACATATGCAGGATCGTCATTGCCGTTATTCTCATGTGAGAATAATTGAAAACAATGAGGCCCGGGCGGTGATTCACTGGCGTTATGCTCCTGTCAGCTCGCATAACAGTCTCTGGAAAGAAGATGAAAAAACGGGCTGGGCCTGCTGGGTTGATGAATATTATTTTATTTATCCTGATCAGATGGGTATCCGCAAGGTCAGCTGGAAAAAAGGTAGCTTGGGAGAGCCACGCCAATTTCAAGAGACAATTCCTCTGCTTCAACCAGGGCAGCGGCAGAAAGATGTACTGAATGTCGATTTTGCCTACGTTGGTAATTTAAAGGGCGAGACAAAGATTTTTTCCTATGTTGAAAATCCTAAGGTGAAAAATAAATGGGAACCAAGAAAATTTAATATGCAACTGATAAATTTTAAGTCTAAGTACAAGCCCTTTATTATTTTTGAGCCAGGGGGAAAGATGTATATTTTCGACAGAAATATTAAAGAATTAGAAGAAGGAACCGGTTGCGACCACTGGCCAGTTGGCCTGATGCGTTGTGATGGCCGAACAAACCAGGCTTTTGACCGGCCGATTTCCTTCTTGGGCTTTCCTATCACGGATCCACCCGTGCATGAAAGTGAAGACCGATGCTGGTGGAATGGGCTCTATGGTTTGACGGATAGACCGTTTAGTCAATTAATTTATATCGCCAAAAGCTGGCTGAATGCTCCTCAGGTCACTCTTAGTGGAGAGGGATTTTCTTTTCTGGGTTATGATCGAAGTGAACGAGCCTTTAAAATCTTGAAATCAAATGATAATGTTGAGTCTTCTTTGGAAATGAAGATTAAAGCTGGCCAGGAATCGCCGCTTTATAATCCAGCTCTGGTTATAATGAACTGGGGAGAGGAGAAACCTGAATTAAGAGTTAATGGGAAATTAATAACCCCAGGAAAAACATTCAGGTATGGGTATAATTACCGTCTTGAGGGACCAGATCTTATTATCTGGCTTCAGCTTGAATCAGTCTCTCCCTGTTTATTGCAGATAGCTCCCTCTGAGAAATAGGCAAACACGGGTTCTTTTGGAAGGAAAGGGACCAAAATGAAAAAAATTATCAGCCTTCTCTTTCTGGTAATGTTTCTGGTTTGCAATGCTTGCCAGGTCAAGACCAAAGATACGTATCTAGCAACTGGCTTCAAACAGCCCGGTCATGAGGCTCGACCGAGAGCCTACTGGAACTGGCTGAACGGGGCGGTAACGCTTGATGGTCTGACCCGTGATTTAGAAGAAGCCAAAGATAAGGGATTGGCCGGCCTGGAAATATGGGATACCGAAGCCATGCGAAATCCTGACGGTTTTGTTCCCACCGGCCCACCCTTTCTGGGGCCTGAATCCGTAGCGGCTATTCATCACTCAATGAAAGAAGCCCAAAGATTAGGACTGACTCTGGGGCTGATCACTTCCAGTGGCTGGAATGCAGGAGGTTCCTGGGTGCCTCCGGACATGGCCAGTAAGAATTTGTATTATTCAAGTTTGGTAGTCAGCGGACCGGCTGAAATCAGGCAACAGCTTGAGTTCCCTGAAGTTCCACCTAACTGTCCTAAAGGTGAAGACGGCAGGCCAAAGTGGTATCTTGATGTAGCTGTGCTGGCCTGGCCTTATGCCGAAAATAAACTTATTCCAGATGTTTCTAAAGTCATCAATATTACTGATAAGGTAACAAATGGTCAGCTGGTGTGGGACGTTCCACCGGGTAAGTGGCAGATTATGCGTTTTGTCTGTACTAACAATGGTCAACAGCTAATCGCGGCCAGTCCAAATTCAAAGGGTCTATTTATAGATTTTCTGGATCCAGATGCCACCCGTTTTCACTTTGAGTACATCTTAAATAAACTTGGGTTGGAAAAAGGACCGAATCCAGATTTTCCTCTTAAATACCTTGAAGTTGATAGCATGGAGCTGGAAGAAGGCATTCAGTGGACGGCGAAGTTCCCCCAATGGTTTAATAAGTATAATGGCTATGATCCGATTGCCTGGTTACCTGTGTTGGTAGGCTGGACCGTAAAAGATAAGGACACCAGTGATAGATTTATTTATGATTATAAAAAAACAGTAAGCGATCTCCTTATTTTCAGCCATTATATAACGGGGAGCGAGGTATGTGCTGAGTACGGTCTGCAACTTGCTGGCGAAGCTGGAGGTCCCGGCCCCCCTATCTGGGATAGCTGTCCGGTTGATGCTTTAAAAGCCCTGGGAAATGTTGATATACCGCGCGGTGAATTCTGGATTAAGAATCGCCACAATATTTTTCTGGTTAAAGAGATAGCTTCGGCTTCCCATATTTATGGGAAAAAATACGTAGATGCTGAATCATGGACCACCTGGTTGCGCTGGCAGAACAGCCCTTTAGTGCTTAAACAGCTGGTCGACCGAGCCTTCTGTGAAGGTCTGAATCGGATAACCTACCATGTCTTTGCCCACTCACCGGAAGAGGCAGGTTTCCCCGGGCGTACTTATCATGCTGGTGTGGATCTGAACCCGCGGGTGGTCTGGTGGCCCAAGGTCAGACCCTTCATGGATTACCTGGCTCGTTGTTGTTATATGTTGCAGCAGGGTTTATTTGTAGCTGATGTTGCCTATTATTATGGTGATAAAGCTCCCAATTTCTGGCCGCTGTTTCACAATGTTCCAGAAAAACCTTTGCTGGAAGGATTGGGTGAGGGCTATGATTATGATGTGGTCAACACTGATGTCATCCTCAATCGAATGACAGTTAAAGATGGCTGGATTCTTCTTCCCGATGGGATGGCTTATCGCTTTCTTGTTCTTCCTGATGAGCGGGTCATGCCCCTTGAAGTGCTTATCAAATTAGAAAAGCTGGTATCCGAAGGAGCGACCATCATGGGCCCCAAGCCATTTGATGTTCCGGGTCTTAAAGATCACGAAGAAAAAGCTATGAAACTGCGAGTCCTGGCTGACAGGATGTGGGGAGAGTGTGATGGGATTTCAGTCAAACAAAATAACTATGGCCGGGGCCAAGTTATTTGGGGGTTAACTCCCAGGGAATGGCTGCTGAAGAATTCTATCGGGCCAGATTTTTCGAGTGAGATTGTAGAACACAACACCCATTTTGATTACATCCATCGCCGGGTAGAACATAAGGATATCTATTTTGTCAGAAACAAATCATTAACTCCGATAAGTACCTGGTGTGTTTTTCGGGTCAAAGATAAAACCCCTCAACTATGGGATCCGATGGATGGCAGCATAAAACCAGCCTTCGCTCACAGGAAAATGCCCGGCGGAACAAGTGTGTGGCTCCATCTACCGCCTGCCGGTTCTATGTTTGTCGTCTTCAATGATAAAACTTTGTCTCCAGGCGTTGATTGGGCTGTGCTTTCGGACGGAAAATATGATTCTTCTTTTCCTCTCATACAAATCCAAGAAGTTGATAAAACATCTGCCAGGGTCAGAGTCTGGCAGAACGGCGAATACGAAGTGACTGGTATAAATGCACAAAAGAAACAGATAAAAGTCTATTCCTTGCCAGAGCCACAGACCATTAGAGGTGAATGGACAGTGGAATTTGATCCTGAGTGGGGAGCTCCCCCCAGCATTAAGCTGCCAGAACTTATATCATGGACAGACCATGAAAATGAAGGTGTGAAGTATTATTCTGGCCCAGGCTTATATATCAAAACGATTGACATACCTGAAGAGTGGCTGAGTTCTGGTAGAAGATTATATTTGGATCTGGGAGAGGTTCATGAAGTGGCTGAAGTGTTTATTAACGGCCAATCAGCTGGCATATTATGGACCCCGCAATTCCGGACAGAGATTACTCCTTTCCTCAAACCAGGCTCCAATGATGTTAAAGTTGAAGTCAGGAATATGTGGATTAATCGTCTCTGTGGCGATTTGAATCTTCCGCCAGAAAAAAGATTCTGCCGCACCAACATCAAGTCTAACTGGCAACTTTATCCAGCCGGTCTGCTGGGGCCAGCCAGACTTTTGCCGGCGATAGATGTGGTCGTAAATTTTTCTGGTAAATAAAAAAGAAATTGTTTCAAAGCTGACTTGGCCTTAAATATTAAAATTAAAAGTTATGCCATTGACGCCTTTTTGGCAGGGTCATGTCTGTTGCCTTGACTTATCTCCTGCTTTGAAAGGAAGCGTAAAATTTTGATTTTTAAAATTATTGTTGGCGGGCCAGAACAAATACGAAAATTTCGATTTATTCTTGATAGCCAGGACAGAAACGGGAACTAAATTAAAACGCAGGTTAGTGAATATCTTAAGAGGAAAATAAAATGATTAAGATCAATGAAAAGGGAAAATGGATATTGATGATATTTGCGTTTCTCTTGTTATTGACAGGCTATGCTAGAATCAGCCAGGGCAAAGAAGCTGAAAGACAGAATCGCTCACCACGCATTGTAAATATAATAAACTTCGTCCGGCAATGCGAACCACGAATTGACTGGATAACCGAGGAAGTTCTCTACCAGACGGTGGTGGAGCAGATTAAGATCATACACCAGCATAATTTCAAAGCCACTTTCCTTCTCCAGTATGATGCTCTCATTGACCCCCGCTATCAGAAACTGATGAAAAAATTGCCAGCCGATAAGTTTGAGGTCGGAGCCTGGTGGGAAATACCGCAACCTCTGGTGGAGAAAAGCGGACTAAAATGGCGTGGAAGATTTCCCTGGGACTGGCATGCTGATGTTGGTTTTTCCACTGGCTATACACCGGAAGAAAGAGAAAAACTCATTGATACCTACATGGAAGATTTCAAGAAGATTTTCGGTTACTATCCTAAATCGGTCGGGTCCTGGTTTATCGATGCTCATTCTCTGAAATACATACACGATAAATATGGCCTGGTGGCCTCCTGTAATTGTAAAGACCAGGTGGGAACAGATGGATATACGCTGTGGGGTGGTTACTGGAGTGGTGGTTACTATCCGGGCCAGGCCAATGCTTATATGCCTGCGCAGAACCCGGAAAAGCAAATTCCCGTCCCCATTTTCCGCATGCTTGGCAGCGACCCCATTCATCAATATGACAGCGGCCTGGGTACCGGGAACCAGCGCGTCATTTCTCTTGAGCCAGTGTATGAGAAGGGTGGGGGCGATGAGAGATGGTGCCGATGGTATTTCGATTGGTTTGTAAACGAACCAGCCCTGAATTATGCCTATGTCCAAGTTGGGCAGGAGAATTCCTTCACCTGGAAAAGAATGGCCCAGGGCTATCAGATTCAGATGAAGATTTTAGACGAGCTGGTTAAAAACGGGAAAATTGTCCTGCAAACTCTCAGTGAAACGGGAAAGTGGTTTAAGGAAAATTATCAGGTTACTCCCCCGACTTCGGTCGTAGTGCTTAAGGATCATTCTGAAAAAAATTTAAAAACCGTCTGGTTTAACTCAAGATTTTACAGGGCAAATCTGCTCTGGGAACAGGGAACTTTACGGTTCAGAGATATTCATCTGTTTGATGAAAACATGGTCTCTGATTATTTTAAAAAACCAGGGACATCAAGTCAGTGTTTTTATTATACTCTGCCGCTGGTGGATGGCTTTTACTGGAGTTCCACCAGGACAATTGCCGGTTTGAGGTTTAAATATGATGATGGGAAAGAGTTAAAAGGTAATAACCTGATGGTGGATGATTCGCCGGCGGGCGAACTCTTACTGCGCTGGCCAACCGATTCCCCGGGAGGAGAAATTTTTATCAGGTTTGATGAAAAATCCCTGGTTATTTCGGCCAAGGGCAGGGTTAAAAATAACTGGTACCTGGAATTAAGCAACGCTCCAGAAGCGGAGTTACCATTTTTAAGCGTAGAACCCAGTAAGTTGTCCTGCAAATTTAAAAACTGGACTTATGTTGTGCCACTGAAAAAAGGCAGATTCCTGAAGGGTAGGAATGAACCTTTAAAGATTTTCCCTGAAAAAGGCCAGATGATCATTGATCTTTCATTTGGAGGGTAAGATGAGTCTCCAATACGGACGAAGAGAATTCATCAGGAAGATTTCTTATGCCTCGGCAGGGGTGTTATTAAGCTCTCCCATTTTTTCGATGTCAAACTGCAAATCCAGGCAGGCTGATATGCGGCCAAATATCGTCCTGATATTGGCGGATGACTTAGGTTATTCGGACATAGGTTGCTACGGTGGAGAAATTGATACTCCCAATCTTGATAGACTGGCCTATAATGGTGTACGTTTCTCGATTTTTTATAATTCGGCCAGGTGCTGTCCTAGTCGGGCCAGTCTACTTACAGGATTATACCCTCACCAAACTGGTGTCGGCGATATGGAGCGCGATGAAGGTTTAGATGGTTACAGGGGAGATTTGAATAAACATTGCGTAACTATTGCTGAGGTTTTAAAACAAGCTGGATATAGGAATTATGCTTGTGGAAAATGGCATGTCACCAGGTTCACTGAAGGTCCGAAACACAATTGGCCTCACCGGATTAAAACTAAAAATAAAATCATAAATCAGCCTGGCCATATAACCGATCTTATGGCCACATGTGTCGAGGTTTCAGGAGCAACCTATCCCCGGGAACTCAATGATCAATTTATAATTCCTATGGAAGGAAAAAGTCTTATTCCGGCGTTGGAGGAGAAACCGATCGAAAGAGAGCCCATTTATTTCGAACATGAGAAAAGCCGAGCTGTTATAGCCGGCAAGTTGAAGCTGGTAGCGAGAGAAAAAGATGGCCCTTGGGAGCTTTACGACATGGAGAATGATGCGACAGAGACAAACAACATGGCCAATCAGTGTCCCGACCTGGTTGAGAAAATGGCCGAGATGTGGAAGTCATGGGCTATCCGGACCAAAGTCCTCCCTTGGTCTCAAGAATAGATAAGATAATAAGAACAATAATAAAGGCCCATTTAGAAATTATGAAATGCTCCGTGTTATTCCGAAAGAGAAGAATTCTATTGACTCGCCATAATTTGTTTCTTAAATTAAATAATAGAAATTATAAATTTAATGACCACTTTTTCTGCAGGAGAATCAAATGAAAAGGAGAGAATTCGTCAGGACCGCCGGCCTGGGTGCAGCTTTAATTGCTTTGAATAATTCTTCTGTATATTCCAGCCTAATAGGCATCAAAAGGAATAAACTTCCGAATATCATCCTTATCTTAACTGATGACCAAGGCTATGGAGATGCAGAATGTTATAACCCCGAGTCGTTGATACCCACCCCCAACATAAATAAATTGGCACAGGAAGGAGTTAGATTTACTGATGCCCACTCTCCGGCTGCTGTTTGCACCCCTACCCGCTATGGCCTTCTGACCGGAAGATATTGTTGGAGAACCTGGTTAAAGAGGAAAGTTGTCGGGGGATACACCCCAGCCCTGATTGAACCAGAGCGGAAGACATTAGCCAATCTTTTAAAACAAGTTGGATATAAGACTGGTTTCTTTGGCAAGTGGCATCTTGGTTTAAACTGGACCCGAATGAACGGGTTTACTCCTACCTGGAAAGACGCCGAGAAAATGTTGAAAGGGTCCCACCAAGATTCGCCGCCAGAGACAGGAATGAACGTAGACTTTTCCAAGCCTGTCAGTGGCGGACCAATTGACCACGGTTTTGATTACGCCCTCTTTACCGCCGCTTGCTCAACTATAGATGGCCCGTTCACATTTATTGAGGGAAACAGGGTTAGAGAAATGCCTAATCGCCAGATCTCCGAATTCTATGATATGACCCGGGGTGAAGAGGGAAGCCCTCGACCTGGCTGGGCGGCTCCTAACTTTAAGCTTGAGGAAGTGGACCTTGTTTTTACTCGGGAGGCAATCTCTTTTATAAATCGCAGTTTAAAGGAGAGGCCAGCGCGGCCCTTTTTCGTCCTGCTTTGTTTATCCTCACCTCATACTCCCTGGTTGCCTCCTGATTTCGTTAAGGGAAAAAGCGGCGATGGTCCTCGGGGAGACCTTGTCGTTCTTGCTGATTGGTGTCTCGGAGAGATAATGAAAACATTGGACTCCTTAGGGATCAGCAATGATACTATCCTTATCTTTACGAGCGATAACGGCCCCCATCCCGGGATCAAAGGTCATAAGTCATCGGGACCCTTACGCGGCTACAAGACTCACATTTGGGAGGGCGGACACCGAGTTCCTTTCGTCGTCCGCTGGCCCAAACGGGTCAAACCAGGCAGAGTATCTGATGAGCCCATTTCTTTGGTTGATATGATGGCTACTTTTGCCTCAATCACCGGTGCTAAATTATCTCCTGAAGATGGACCAGATAGCTATAACATCTCTCCCGCTATTTTGGGAGAAAAATATAAAAAGCCAATCAGAGAGGCTATCGTCTCTCATTCAGAAAACGGCACTTTTGCTATCAGGCAAGGGGCGTGGAAGCTTATTCTAGACAATAAAACTTCTGGCGGCTGGATGACTCCAGAAGGACTTCCCCCACAGCCTGGAACACCAGGTCAGCTCTATAACTTAAAGGATGACCCCTATGAAGAGAATGACCTTTGGGAAAAATACCCTGAAATTGTTGACCGGCTTCAGAGGCTGTTAGAACGTTATAAGCAGGAAGGAAGAAGCGCTCCTCCTCGAAAATGAAGAAAACATCTTAGCTGTTTTTCTGCAATATTACAAATATGAAGAAAATAAGTATGTGGCTATTAGGGAATCGGAAGTGCCGGCTGAAACCAGTTTGACCCAGCAAAAATTCCCGCTGGCGGAACCTGGGCGTCCTTATACTTCAACTTGGGTCAATATTGATTCTTCGGTCAATGCCAATCCCAGACCAGAAGAGCGTCCCTATAAAGCTAAGGAGCCGGCTGAGGGCTTGATGGTAGATTATCCTAATAGGGAAATCTGGCCTAGGCCGAAAGCCGGACCCTTTAAGGCTAAGCTGGCTGATGGTTCGGTGGTGACTTATTATTGGTATAGGTGTATCGATCAACCAACCTTCTGGCAATATACCAGACCTGGTGACCGTTCTGCCTGGTCTGCTGAGAAAAAGGATAAATTACAGGCTCTGGTAGAAAAGATTCATGCTAATTGGCCGAATGACTGAGATTACATGGCGCCTCCGGCGTTTGGCAAATTAGTAAAATTGGACCCGGCTTTAATAGTTGCCCCGCCACCAGGATTAGAAGTGGGTTATGTGCCAATAGTGGTCCATCAGGAAGCGGCTCAAAAATAAAACGGCCATGGTTCTAACCGAAGTTGGTGTTCTTTACCCTTAATCTAATTCTTAAGTTTAGTTTATAATTTATCGGAGGTTCTAATTATCTAAAATCTAAAAACAGCGATTTCAGCCAGGCCGGTGTTTCTGGTTTCCTTGGAAACAGAATCTATGATGAAGGCCAGCCAGGTGATCTTTTTTGGCCGAAAGGAAATTTCTCTGGCTGACCTGGCATCATTTGGCAGCTCGCCAACTCTCAGGGAAGTTCCATCACTGAACACCAGTAGCCCTGATAGAACATGGTCTTTTAAATTGGGCAGGTCAAAAAGCCAGACCCGGCTGATAGTTTCAGGCTGATCCCAGCACAATCGAATCATCGCTGTTGACTTTTCCTGACTGACCCAGGCATGCTGATTGATTTCCTCTAGATATTCAATGACTCCCTCCACTGCCCCTTCACCGAAAAATTGCGGGACCTCAGTCATGGGTTTGCTTTTTTCTTGAACTGAAGAAACGCTAACGCGAGCCCGGAGAGCAATATTTTTCTCGGTTTTAATTGGGTCTTCTTGTTCCTTTTTTTGTAGTGAGTTCAGAGTCGTTTCATCCAGGAGTTTAACTTCTTGCAGGCACCAGGCATAACGGCTTCCGAGGGGATTGGCGATGGCCCGGTTAGCAAAATAATCCTTATGAAAATTGGCCGAATAGGAAAGCCAGGCTGTTCGGCCGTCAGCCTGGATAAATTTTGAAGGAAAATTGAGAAAATAGCCCTGAGGACCGAAATTCCTCATGTAGGTAATTAATCTATAAGGTCCGGTTAGCTCATCGGCTTCAAGTAGGTAAGAGTTCATGTTCTTAACGCCTGGCCAGCCATCAGTAATGCACATCAAATATTTGCGCAGAGGAGCATTATAGGTAATAGTTGTGCAGCCCATGTGATCATCCCAGACCAACAAAGGCTTTATATCAGAGAAATTTTTGGACCAGACGGGCTTTCCTTCAGAGTTGAACCCAGCAAAAAACTCATAGGCTCTTATATTGTTAATGTTTTCGGGAGAAGGTGTCACGCGGGCAAGGTATGCAGCATCGCCGGCGATCCAGCTGTTGCCGGCTACCCGAGGAGTCGGGTCGTTTTCCAGGGCTCCGTGACCTACGAGGTAAGCTTTCCCATCCGGGGAGTATTCCAGATTGCGGCCAAAATCAACAAAGTGGGGAGTGCCCATCTTTACCTGATGGCCGTTTTTACCCGATTCTGGAAAAAGCGGATTCTCGGGCGATAGCGGGCTGGGAATCCAGGTTTTCCCGTAGTCAAAAGAAATTCTGAAGCCAGGAACAGGACCGCAGATAGCCCAGCTGTATTCCTCCCTGTATTCGGGTTTAGTAAAGTCGAAGTCTATGCAATAAGTCCCGTAATACCAGATTCCGTTATAGACCAAGTTGGCACTGGGGTAACGGCCACCGTAAGGTAGGGCTGAAGCCGGCTGACTCCCCAGCGACTGGATGACCAGGTTCAGAGGGTCATTGCCAATTATTTTCGCGTTGCCTGTGCGAGCCTTAACCCCGCCAGAAGAATGACAGCTTTCCTTTCCGATTTCTCCATCTGTCCAGCCGCTGTACATATTCTCGTCCTCTGCCCAGGAAGGGTACCAGGTGTCGGCGTCAGTGTAAGTAGCATACCTTCCAGTAAAAGCAATTCCTTTTATATCTTTAGAAGGTTCAAAGGGGCAACCTTCGGGCGGCTCCGATTTCCAGACTTTGGGAACCCAGGCTTCTGGTTCATAGGGAACGACGGCCTGCTTCGGCTTTTGATAGCAGCCAACCATAGCTGAAAATAATAAAAGCCCCAAAAAAATCAGGCTAATAATATTTGACTTGATTTTTTGATAGTCGTCTTTCATCCTGGTTTTTCTCATTTTTTTCTCCTTGTATCATGTTTTTATTGAGACCAAAGTTAGTATTTTATTCTTTAATATACAGCGAAAAAACACTCTTTGATCAGTGTTAATTGCTTTAATTATTTAAATCACTTATCGGGTTCGATTTTCATCTGAACTTCAGATTCAGAATTTATGGGCACAAACAGAACAAGGTCTATTCCTTCTAAGGTCTTATTTATCCCCACCTTGCAGCCTTCAATCTGTTTATTATTCACCAATACCTTAGCTCCCGGTAAATTCCAGTTTTTTACGTAAATGGCCGGATTGAATAGTGGTGAATTTTTTGAACCTTTCAAGCTGATGATTAAGTCTTTGGGCTTCTGGCTGGTGTTATAAATCTTGTAGCATCTTTCACTTTTATCATAGCCTTCTGATTTAAAGTCGTCGCTCTGGATTACCAGTTCGGCCGGATAGGCCCAGGACCGGCCGAATTTTACTAAATCGTTGATGTCCATCTCATTCATTCCATATAATCCCGACCAGAATTCTCGACCTCCTGTCTCATGAATTACCGGGTCAGAAATAGGAAAGCCTATGGTGTGGGAAGGCCGGTCAAACATTGCTCCACTTCGGCCATCGCATCGGCCATCACACCTGGCCTGCCCCACTGGCCAGTGGTTGCAGCCAGTATGAAGACAATATCCATTCAGGTTTTCATAGCGCAGCCACATCTTATTCCCTGGTTCAAAGCAGATAAAAGGTTTGTTTTTTGCCTTAAAATTGAACTGCTGGATGGTGTAGTCAAAAAACTTATCCCAGCTAAAGGGCCCGTAAGGAGGCTGGCGCGGGTCTTCCACAAAAGAGACATTTTTCTTATTCCCTTTATAATCGCCTACTGTAACAAAATCCTTTTCCACCACCTCACATACCTTTTGCCCCGGCTGGAGCAATACTTCAGATTCCTGAAATTGTCTGGGGACCCCCAGGGTATCCTTTTTCCAGGAAACTTTTCTGATAGCGGTCTGGTCTGGATAAACGTAATAGTATTCATCCACCCAGACTTCCCAGCCAGTTTTAGGGTCCCTTCTCCAGGTATGTTCATAGGCGCTGACTGGCGCATATCTCCAGTGAACAACTATTCGGGCATCATTATTCTCAATTATTCTGACGCTCGATAAGCGGCAGTGTCTGTCCTGCATGTGTTCAAAACATCCTTCCTCATCATTCCAGGCTTCCACACTCTGGTCAGCCATCCAGAGCTCATTTTCTGAGACCCAGGCCGGGCTGTAACGGGTACCTCGCCAGAAAACGAGCTTAACCGGGGATTTGTCGAAGGTCACAACTACATCAGCATGTTCACCCACAGGCCAGAGATTATCCCAGGCCGGATAGTATTTCAGGGTAGTATAAAAGGCACCGAATTTCTCTGGATTATTCTCAAGACGAGGAAGCCTCTTAGGCTGCAATTCAGGAGGAACTATTTTGGCTTGTTGATAGTTCACTCTGATTTTATCGGCAGATAACTCCTCATCATAAACTTTTAATTCATCTATTATTCCTTCGAGCCCAAAATAATCAGGCAGAGTTCCATATTCGCTGACAATATCAGATGGCTTTGACGGCGAAGCTACCATTCCCAATAAGAAATTTCCTTTGGGATTTTTCATCTGGCCGATGATTGGTGAGCTGGCCCGCAGTTCTCCATTCACATAGACCTTAAGCTCAGAATTAGCTTTATAAGTGCCAACAATATGCATCCATTTTCTCAGGGGAATGGATTCTCTTTCGGTGGTGGCGGAGCGCCACTGACCATCAATAGCCACCTCCATGGAGACCTGGCCATAGGGACCTACCATCAAACGGTAACCATCGACTTGAGTGGTTTCAGTAGTAAGAATTGGGCACCAGTTTAAAGGATATTCGCCCAGGGCCACCCAGGCTTCTACTGTTATTTCATCTTTGATATTAGGCGGGGAAGTTTCTGCGGATCGGAGGCAGGTGGTAAAGCCATCCAGCCTTAATCCCTGGCCTTTGATGCCTCCGGCGACGGCAAAATTGCCTTCCAGAGAATCCCATTTCCTATTTATCGCTTCCAGGGTTTTTCCGTTAACAACATAAGCAACAGGGGGGCTCATCTCAGGATTAAAATTTGCTTTCAAGGTCTGTTTGGTTCTTATCCCCTCTATTTTTTCAAAATTCCAGTGGATTTTTGGTTCCTGGGCAAAGGATGGAATTAGAAAAAAAGATAAAGAAAATATAAAGATAATCTTTTTAAACATCTTAGTTCTCCTTTTAATAATAAGTTTTTTTAATATTTATAACCATTTGGCTAAAAAAAAAAAGAAATTTATAATTGTGAAAGTGATCATTTCTTAGTTTATGAACAATTGGGCTAAAGTCAAGCGGACAAAAAAGTACTTGACAAATTTTTTTTATTTTCTTAATTTTATAAAGTAAGATTCAAAATAAAAAAGGAGCGACGCATGAAGCCTAAAAGAAAGTTCTTGTTTCTCTTGATTGGTTTTTTGGTTTTATTGGGTCTCTCCCTTAGCGCTCAGGAATTACAGACTGGTGCAATAAGAGGCAAGGTAGTTGATGAAAATGGCCAGGCTCTTCCTGGTGTTTCAATTAGTGTTACTGGGCCCGCATTGCAGGGAAAAATAACCGCTGTAACAAAAGAGGACGGATTCTTCAGACTGCCTGGTTTGCCTCCTGGCCGTGATTACGAGGTGAGGGCCGAGCTTCAAGGTTTCGAAACCGTAGTGAGGAAAGGCATTATCGTCAATGTGGGGGCAGTAGTTACGATAGAAATTGAGATGAAACCTTCTACTCTAAAAGAAGAAATCACGGTGATTGCTCCTTCGCCTGTAGTTGATGTGGTAAAGTCGGTTAAAGCAAATATCGTATCTAAAGAAGAATTACAGTCATTGCCATTAAGCCGTGGCTATGCCTCTTTGATAAGAACTGCCCCGGGAACAGTGGAATATACTATTTACGGTTCCGGACGTGGGGATGCGGGGGTTGCTGTGGAAGGTGTTATATCAAATGACCCAGATCAGAATGCACCAGCTATAGGTACAGATGCAGGCATGGCCTGGGATATGGTTGAAGAAGTTGAAATTGTTACTTCTGGCGCTCCTGCAGAATATTATAGTTCTCCATTTGGACAAATTAACATAGTAATGAAATCTGGTGGTAACAAATTGACAGGTGAGTTATCCTTTTATTACACAAATGAAAAGTTGAGTAAGGTTCATCTTAGAGAAGAAGATCTGAATATCCTTAATCTTGCTAAGCCATCATTTCCCGTCTATTCTTATGATGCCTCAGTAGCGTTGGGAGGGGCTATAATTGAGGATAAGCTATGGTACATGGGTGAATTCCGTCATCAGAGGTCATTAAGAAAGGGCGATTTTAGACCCACAGTAATACTTGGAAAAAAGTATGAAAATTATGATAGGTTGTTTCCAAATTATATAGGCTATTTGAAGTTTACGTTTCAACTAGCCAAGAATTTGCGCGGGACAGCCATGGGTCATTATAGTGAGCAGGATGTGCCATATTATTATAGTGGTTGGAACCTAACAAATGAGGCCAACCGCCACAATAACCCAAAACGTTTAAATTATGCTGGAACACTGACCTGGTTCATTAATAATAGTAATCTTTTAAGTTTGAGAATTGGTGGTCTCTATTTTAAATGGACAGGCGTCCCGACCAAAGACGCCAATCCAGAAGGCCCAATGTATGTTGATCGATATACAAGTTATCAGTGGGGGTCGGTGGACTACCAATGGACATATAAACCTTCACTTAATATAGTTGTTTCATTAACAAAATATGTGGATGATTTTCTGGGTGGAAACCACGAGTTCAAAGCCGGACTGGAGTGGCAGAGGAATCGCGGCGACTGGGGCTTTTACTTAAAAAAGAACATGACGTGGTATTATTATAATGAGAATCCCTATTACTGGAGAGCTCTGAACAATGGTCTAACAGATCCAGTCTATGGCGATGGTCAGCTTACCTTTCAGGCTATTGGGAAGGCTTATGGAGAGAGCTACCAAACTGGAAGAACTTCACGGTTTGGCGGATTTATTCAGGATATGTTCACGATAAAGAGGCTAACAATAAGCGCTGGGGTCAGAGTTGATACGATTGATACCTGGGTTCCTGGAAGAAAAAAAGGAGCAGCCGGCGATCCTCTTTCTATTGCCATCGGAGAAACCTACTTTAAGCCTGTTTATGGTATCAATCCCTATGACGAAATTAGTTATCCTACCTGGGATAACGCGTTTCCGTATGGTGTTTTCATTTCCCCCCGTTTTGGAATAACTTTTGACGTTTTTGGTAATCACAAAACAGCTTTAAAAGGTTCTTTTAGCCATCAAGCAGAGCCCTTCCCAACTGGAACCTTTTCCGGTATGTATCCCTTGACCTACCGATCATTTACTTTTAACTGGTGGGATCTCAATAATAACAGAATTCCAGATCCGCCTCCTGTGGACCAGTATAAAGAGGCTTATGGCGCGAATCCTTTAGCAATGGTTGGAGAGACGTATCTAAAAGCCATTGATCCTGATGCCAAGCCTACTTCCGTTGACGAATTTAATATAGGCCTGGAGCACGAATTGCTGGAAAATTTCAAGGTGGGCGCTGGTTATATCTTTAAAAAACGTAGTAATATATTAGATAGCGTGCTTTGGGATATGCAAAGCAATCGCTACTGGAACACTTACGAAAAAGCACCAGAATGGTGGGTTCCTTTTACCACTACAGTTCCAGCCTATGGCATGTTTCCAGAATCAAAAGTAACCATGTATTTCCTTTCCAAAAATGCGCCTGATTTGTTTTATCGTCTGACCAATGTCCCTGAGGCTCGCTGGAAAAGCCGTTCTTTTGAGATTTTCTTTAATAAAAGGATGTTCAAAGGCTGGATGGTTGGTGGTTCCATTAACTTTTTGAAATCCGTTGGTAATTTCCCGATAGGTTGGTCTGAGATGTATAGTAGGCAAACTCTTGCCACTCCCAACGGTTTTGTTAATGGTTATGGGGAATTGAACTGGAGCCGGCCGATAATAATAAAGCTTTATGGAACCTTTGTTCTTCCTTATCAGATAATTTTTTCATTTTTCTACCAGCACATAGATGGTACTCCATGGAACAGAACGGTCACAGTGATTCCGCCAAGTCAATGGGCTAATGCGCATAATGCCAAAACTATTTCGTACTCCATTAATGTAGAACCGCGAGGAAACCGTCGAAACGAAGCCACTGATAATATTGATATCAGGTTTGAGAAGACTTTCAAAATTGGACCCGGTAATTTTGGATTTTATGTGGATGTTTTTAATTTACTCGGTGCCTATACACTGAATGTATCTAAGAATCCAGCAGGAACATGGCGGCCAGTTGATGAAAATACCGCTCAGGGAACTTTTAGCCCAACTTCCTTGGGGTTAAAAGGGTTTTCGGGATATCGGGAAATAAGGTTCTCAGCTATTTATAAGTTCTAGATCCATTATATGAAAAGGCAGGGGAGGGTTCCCCCTCCCCTGCTTCCCATTGGATATTTAGAATTAGAAGAGAAGGCGTGACCTCCGGCTTCAAAATCTGGCAAAGTTCAATTAGTCTTGAAAATGAGAAAATAAAAAAAAGAATTATCTATCATAAAATTTATTAGGGTTTATTTAATATCGTGGGTCGTGTCAAATTTTGTTGGCAAAATGGCCATCGTAAGCTCACCATTTTTAGCTCCTAATTAGCCGCTAAAATCTGTTCTTGCTCCAATATGGGACCCAGCTTATCAGCTTTGATTAGGCGTAATCATTGGCCCAGTCTTCCATGTATTCAATGAGGTAGGAAATAACCGGGCGAAGGTAAGACTCAAACGAAGAAAAAACTCCTACCACCCGACTCCGCCGCCTTATCTTGCTAATAATCCTTTCCAGCACATTCGTCGATGAAATCCGGCGTTTATCTATCTCCGGAAAATTATAAACTCGAGCGAATCCTCAAGCCACGCGCTTATTCTTTCTATGTTTTTATCTATTAGACCTGAGAGATTGATGACATATTTTTTACCAGAGGATTAAAATCAGGAAGGCTGCTTAGCTTTTTCTTGCCTGGTTATGGCTGCCGAAACAATTCTTGGCGAAGTAAAAGGGTGGGAGGTAATTCAACTACGAGTGGTTCAGAAAACCGCAATTGGCAGGTCAGCGATAATTGGCGGGAAGTTTTTCCCTTTTTCCCAATTCTTTTTCAGCTTGAGGTTCTTCAGGTCAATGGCCGGCAACTATTCTGACAAAACACTGACCGCAAACTCCGCGGCCCTGGCAGTAGCGCAACGGAACCCCACCCTCGAGCAGGGCTTCAGAAAGAAGCTCACCTTCACCTGCTTTAATCTGAAGAAGCTTTTTCTCGGCTTTTACTTTTAGGGTAAATTCAGTCATTTTTTTCTGTCTCTTCAATGACCAGTTGTTAACGATAATAATCTTAATAAATCGGTAGCCCTAACTAAACAAAAAACTTTTTAGCCGAAGACATGACTGTGTCAATTCATAATCTTGTAAGGGAAAAATTCTCAGGATGAAATTTCTGAAGCTTATTATGGTAGGTTAATTCCTTTCCTAAATTATTTATTATCGAGGCATTCTTACCTCATCTACGCATTTTAATCACCACGATTTTGACGAATGAGCCGTCGTAGTATTGACTCAGGTAAACAATTTATTTTAGGATATTGATAAAAAAAACATTATTTTATTAACAAAGTGAGGATTTATAAATGCCTAAAGAAAGCATGTCACCCCGGGAGCGCTGGTTAGCGGTGATCAAGCGTCAAAAACCGGATAGGATACCTATGGACTATTGGGGAACTGACGAGGCTACTCTTAAGCTCATGAAGCATTTGGGATGTAATAGTAAGCAAGAAGCACTGGAAAAATTACACATTGATTTCGTGGTTAAAATTGAACCTCTTATGCTGAAATCACCTGGCCCGCCCGGGACAATGGTTTCCGCTACAGATTTTTTATTGCTCCCCTACATCGGGCCCAGCCTTCCAAAAGGCTTTGATGTTTTCGGTAGAAAATTTCAATACATAGATTATGGGACTGGAGTTTATGAGGAATGCGTCAATAGTCCCCTGGCAAAATTTCAGACGATTGCCGAGATTGAGCAAAATTATCGGTGGCCCAGCCCTGATTGGTGGGACTATTCTGTCCTGCCAAATCAGATAAAGGGCCGTGAGGCCTATCCCATCCAGGGAGGGGGTTCTGAACCTTTTCTAATATATAAAGATCTTCGTGGTCAGGAACAAGCTTTCATAGACTTGAAAGAAAACCCGGAGATGGTTCATTATTGTCTTGATAAGCTTTTTGACCTTGCTTACGAAATTACCAGGCGCATTCTCGAAACCATTCCTGGACAAGTGATGCTAACCTACGTAGCCGAAGACCTGGGTGGCCAGAATGACCTGATGATTTCAGAAGCCGATATTAAGGAGTTCTTAATTCCCGGGATGAAGCGAATGATTGATCTTTCTCATGAGGCATTGGCTTATGTTTTTCATCATGACGATGGAGCTATTCGCCGCATCTTGCCGACGTTGATCGAGGCAGGTATTGACATTCTTAATCCTATTCAATGGCGTTGCCCCGGGATGGAGCGGGAGGGATTGAGAAGAGATTTTGGTGATAAAGTTATATTTCACGGAGGTATGGATAATCAATATACCCTGCCTTTTGGGACAGTTGAAGAAGTGCGGCAAGAGGTTGAAGAAAACATCCGGATTTTGGGTGAGGGAGGCGGGTATATTCTTGCCCCCTGTCATAATATTCAGCCTGTTACTCCGGTTGAGAATATAATTGAACTTTATAAAACAGGTTATGAGCTGGGCTGGCAATAGCTTCTCATCCCTTTAGGATAACTCACCAAAGAAGGGGACTATTTTTAAAAGATCCGGATTTAAGGGGTTGATTCTATGGAATTAGGCGGATTGATGATACTGAAAGAAATAATCAATTTAATAATGGTGATTTTTTTGTCTTTTTATTAATCAAAATTTATTATTTATTTTCAGGCCGAATGAAATTTGTTAACGAGGTTAGAAAAATTAATGTTAATGCTACAAAATGAGTTTTAATTAACTCTAATTAGTTGACTTAGATAATAGGCAATGGGTTTATTCCACCTTTTCAACCCGCCGTCATGAATGCTTCTATATTCTCCAGAGGGGTTTCCATCGGTATGTCGCAGCCTGAACTTAAAATAAAATTCTTGATATCCTTCATATCATCTAATAAAGCTATTGTGGCTTTAGTTAGGTCGTGTCAAATTTTGTTCGCAATTTTGCCATCGTAAACTCCCCCTCATTTCACCCTTAGTTAGCAGCAAGCATTTCTTCTTGCTCTAATATCGGACCCAGCTTATCAGCTTTGATGTAAGCATAATCGTTGGCCCAGTCTTCCATGTATTCAATGAGATAGCAAGTAACCAGACGAAGATAAGATTCAACCGAAGGAAAAACTCCCACCACTCGGCTCCGCCGCCTTATCTCGCGATTCGTCCTTTCCAGCACATTGGTCGATGAGATGCGGCGCTTATCTATCTCCGGAAAATTATAAAACTGCAGCGAATCTTCGAGTCCTTCCTCCAGGCAGCGCATCGCCTCAGGATACTTCGCCTCATACTCCTCGATGATAAGCTTGGCTAATCTCTCGGCACTTCGTCTATCCGGCTGAAGCCAGATCTGTTTTATCTTCTCGGCCAGGCGAGCCTTATCCCGATGGGCCACTTTAACCAGAATGTTTCTCATAAAATGAACCTTACACCGCTGCCAGCAGGACCCTAACCACTCCTTCTTTATCGCCGCCTGGATTCCCTGGTGAGCATCAGAAATGAACATCCTCACTCGCCTCACCCCCCGCTCCTTCAGCTTCCGCATAAACTCCCTCCACGACTCCTCCGTCTCCTCCCACATCGGCTCAACCGACAGTATCTCCTTCCTCCCTTCTTCATCTACCCCATAAGCTATCATTATCGCTACCGATACCACCTTCCCCTCAAACCTAACCTTCTCGTATAGAGCATCTATCCAGACAAAAGCATATTCGGCCTTCAAAGGCCTCGTCCGAAACTCCCTCACCCGCTCATCCAGCTCCCTCGCTATCTCTGATACCTGAGAAGCTGAAAGACTCTCTATTCCCAGGCTCCGGGCTAATCTCTCTATCTTGCGCGTCGAAACTCCGTTGATGAAAGCTTCCTTGTGAATGGTCATGGAATAATAACCCTTTATGGTCATTGAAATTTTACCCCCCTTCGTTAAAGGAGGGTCCTTTATGGAACAAGAAAAAGAGATAATACTCCCGACCATTGATTCGGGAGGTGAGG